>ENA-UEQW01000023-UEQW01000023.1-human-gut-metagenome-genome-assembly--contig:-NODE-23-length-136013-cov-10.675686_pt1 | contig 136013 bp, 134 predicted proteins | sample MGYA00242947_ERZ507947 | MGnify/ENA primary metagenome ERZ507947 (study PRJEB26167, sample SAMN06115421) | human gut metagenome | host: Homo sapiens | place: China:Guizhou | collected 2015-03-17... | reverse complement strand
GCATGGGCTCCGACGGTACTGTGGGTGCTAATAAGAACTCCATTAAGATCATCGGTCATGCCACGGATCTGTACTGTCAGGCATACTTTGTGTATGACTCCAAAAAATCCGGCGGTCTGACCCAGAGCCATCTCCGCTTTGGCAAGACCCCCATCCGCTCTCCTTACCTCATCTCCGCAGCAGACTTCGTCGCTTGCCATACCCCCTCCTATGTCCACAAATACGACATGGTGAAAAACCTCAAGGAGGGCGGTACGTTCCTGCTCAACTGCCCCTGGGATCAGGACGGTCTGGAGCAGAACCTGCCCGCCTCCATGAAGCGTGCCCTGGCGGAAAAGCACGCCAAGCTCTATACTATCGACGCCATCTCCATCGCCCGGAAGCTGGGCCTGGGCAGCCGCACCAATACCATTTTGCAGGCCGCCTTCTTCACCCTCACCGGTGTGATCCCTATCGATCAGGCCGTGGCTGAGATGAAAGACGCCATCTATAAGACTTACTACAAGAAGAAGGGGCAGGCCGTTGTTGATATGAACAACGCCTCGATCGATCACGGCATCAACGAACTGGTATCTGTTGATATCCCCGAAAGCTGGCTCACCGTTGAGGACGCCCCTGTCCAGCAGGAGAAGCCCGCCTTCATTCGGGATGTTGTGGATGTTATGAACCGTCAGGAGGGCAACAGCCTGCCTGTATCCACCATGGTGAAGTACGGTCTGGCTGACGGCACCTGGCCCGCAGGCACCTCCAAGTTTGAAAAGCGGGGCGCAGCCGTGGAAGTCCCCGCATGGGACGCCTCCAAGTGCCTGCAGTGCAACCAGTGCGCACTGGTCTGCCCCCATGCCGCTATCCGCCCCGTGCTGCTGACCGAGGAGGAGAAGAAGTCCGTTCCCGCCGGGTTCGAGACCGTCCCCGCCAAGGGTCTGGGCAAGGATTCTCCCTACTCCTTCCGGATGCAGGTCTCTCCCTATGACTGCCTGGGCTGCGGCGTGTGCCTGACCGCCTGCCCCGCCGAGGGTGCTCTCACCATGACCTCCTTCGAGGACATGAAGCCCGAGCAGACCCTCTTCGACGAGGTGGCCATGAACGAAAGCTACCTGAAGAAGGACGTTATCAATGACAAGAGCGTGAAGAACGTCCAGTTCGCAAAGCCCTACTTCCAGTTCTCCGCCGCCTGCGCTGGCTGCGCCGAGACTACCTATATCAAGCTGCTGAGCCAGCTGTTCGGCGATCGGATGTACATCGGCAACGCTGCCGGCTGCTCCTCCGCCATCTCCGGCGGCGCCCCCATCCTGCCCTACTGCAAGGACTGCCAGGGTCACGGCCCCGCTTGGGAGCACTCTCTGTTTGAGGACAACGCCGAGTTTGCCTACGGCTTCTTCCACGCACAGGATTCCATCCGCAGGGAGCTGCTGATCCGTCTGGAGGCCATCAAGGCCGCCGGTATCGCCGTGGAGGCTGTGGAAGCCTACGAGAACGGCTGGAAGAAGACGGAGACCTCCCGTATCGTCACGGACGCTCTGATCGCCGCTTTGGAGCAGGCGGAGCAGACCGAGGACGTGAAGTACGTTCTGGAGAACAAGGAATATCTGGCCAAGAAGTCCGTGTGGGCTGTGGGCGGTGACGGCTGGGCTTACGATATCGGCTACGGCGGCATCGATCATGTGATGGCCCAGAACCGTGACGTGAACCTGATGGTGCTGGATACCGAGGTGTATTCCAACACCGGCGGTCAGTCCTCCAAGTCCACCCCCACCTCCGCTACCGCCAAGTTTGCCGCCAGCGGCAAGCGGGTAGCCAAGAAGGATCTGGGTGCCATGCTGATGCAGTACGGCTATGTGTACGTCGCCCAGGTGGCCATGGGCGCTGACCAGGCCCAGACTCTGAAGGCTCTGCGTGAGGCTGAGTCCTATGACGGTCCCTCCATCGTGATCTGCTACTGCCCCTGCCTGGAGCAGCACATCAAGGCCGGTATGGGCACCTCTCAGGACGAGATGAAGAAGGCTGTGGAGTGTGGCTACTGGCATCTGTACCGCTATGATCCCCGCCGGATCGCCGAGGGCAAGAACCCCTTCCAGCTGGACTCCAAGGAGCCGGACACCAGCAAGGTGATGGACTTCCTCATGGGCGAGAACCGCTTCGCCTCCCTGAAAAACAACTTCCCCGACAAGGCCGACGCCCTGTATGCCAAGGAAGTTGAAGACGTAAAGGCCCGCTACGCCAAGTACAAGAAGCTGGCCGAGGGCTAAACCTCCGTTCCTCCTACATTCCCTATTATCCTTCCCTATTATCCCTCTCTCAAAAAGGAAGCGTTCCGGTTATCCCGGAACGCTTCCTTGATTATATCGAGATACATTTATCCACCGATATCTTTGCTGCCGATCCCAATAAAAAAGCATGGACGGTTCCCGCTAATGGGACCCATCCATGCTTTTCGTTTTTATCCCCGGCAGGCGTCTACCAACAGGCGGAGCAATTCGTCCTTTCCGCTGCCCTTTTCCGCAGAAAAGGGGATCAGAATATCCCGCTCCGTCAGTTCCAGCGTCTCCTGAATCAGCTCCAGTGCCGGTTCCACCTGACTCTTTTTCAGCTTATCCAGCTTGTTGGCCACCACGATCTCCGGGCAACCGGTCTGGCGGAACCAGTCGTGCATGACCAGATCGTTGGCCGTGGGCTTATGCCGGATGTCCACGATCAGAACACCGGTGGTGATAGCGTCCGCCTCCCGCTGGAAATAGGTCTCCATCAGCCGGGCCCAGCGCTCTTTTTCCGAGCGGGACACCTTGGCATAGCCGTATCCCGGCAGGTCCACCAGATACGCCTTCTGGTCGATGAGGAAATAGTTGATATGGGTGGTCTTTCCCGGCGAGGCGCCCACATAGGCCAGATTCTTTCGGCCTACCAAACGGTTGATCACCGAGGATTTTCCCACGTTGGAGCGGCCCGCGAAGGCAAACTGGGGCAAACCGTCCCGCAGGAAGTCCTTGGGCTCTCCGGCGGAGCGTACAAACTCCGCTTTGTTGAAATTCAGAGGCATACGTCCCTCCCTTTACTGCCGTAAGGCTGCTTCTTTACTGTTTTCCACCGGCAAAAATGCGGGGATCGCGTCGGCTTTTGTCTCCACGCGGGAGGGGCAGAACACTTCGGCAAACACCTGGTCCACCGTCTCCACCGGTACGAACCGCAGCGCCGCCCGGACGGTCTGGTCGATCTCCTCCAGATCTCTGGCGTTGTCCTTGGGGATCAGCACCGTGTGGATGCCGTACCGCTTGGCGGCCATGGTCTTTTCCTTCAAACCGCCGATGGGCAGCACCCGACCCCGCAGCGTGACCTCGCCGGTCATGGCGATCCCCGCCTTGATCTTGCGGTTGGTCAGAGCAGACAGCAGCGCTGTAGCCATGGCAATACCGGCGGAGGGGCCGTCCTTGGGCACCGCTCCCTCCGGGAAATGGACGTGGATGTCCTTGGTCTTATAAAAGTCCGGATCGATCCCCAAGGCTTCCGCCCGGCTCCGCAGGCAGGACAGAGCCGCCTGGGCGGATTCCTTCATCACGTCGCCCAGATTACCGGTCAGCTCCAGCTTGCCGGAACCTTCCATCACGTTGACCTCGACTTCCAGGATCTCGCCGCCGGCCTCCGTCCAGGCCAGGCCGTTCACCACGCCGATCTCCTCCTGCTCCACATGGACCGTAGGCGGGTAGGGCTGCATATCCAGCAGCTTCGGCAGGTCCTTTTCTGTAACGGTAACACGCTTTACAGTCTTTGACAACAGCTGCATATCCGCCTTTCGGCAGACGGCGGCCAGCCGCCGCTCCAGCTGGCGGACGCCGGATTCCCGGGTGTAGTCGCGAATGATGGCCCGCAGGGTCTCCTCGTCGATCCGCAGGCTGCCCTTCTTCAGGCCGTGTTCCTTCATTTGCTTGGGCAGCAGGTGATTCTTGGCGATTTGCAGCTTTTCCTCATCGGTATAGCTGGAAAGCTGAATGACCTCCATCCGATCCAGCAGGGGCCGTGGGATCGTATCCAACGAGTTGGCCGTGGTAATGAACATCACCTGAGAGAGGTCCAGCGGAATTTCCAGGAAGTGATCCCGGAAGGCGTGGTTCTGCTCGCTGTCCAACGCTTCCAGCAGTGCAGAGGCAGGATCGCCCCGGTAATCGCCGCTGAGCTTATCAATCTCGTCCAGCACCAGCAGTGGGTTCATGGCGCCGCTGCGGCTGATGGCCTCCACGATGCGGCCCGGCATGGCGCCGATATACGTTTTCCGGTGGCCGCGGATGTCGGCCTCGTCCCGGACGCCGCCCAGAGAAATGCGGCTGAGCTTCCGGTTCAGCGCCTTGGCAACGGACAGGGCGATGGAGGTCTTTCCCACGCCCGGAGGGCCTGCCAGACAGATGATCTGCCCCCTCCCCTCCGGATTCATCTGCCGGACGGCAATGGTCTCCAAAATCCGCTCCTTCACCTTTTCCAGGCCGAAGTGATCCCGGTCCAGCACCTTCCGGGCCGCGTCCACATTCAGACGCTCCTTCGTATATGTACCCCAGGGCAGTTCCAGACACACGTCCAGATAGTTCCGGATCACCGAAGCCTCCGCGCTGACATAGGGCTGCTTTGCCAGCTTGTTGATCTCCTTTTCCAGATGCTCCCGGGTCTCGTCCTCTAATTTCAGTTCCGCCAGCTTTTGACGGTATTCTTCGATCTCGTTGTCCTCGTCCTCGCCCAGCTCGTTTTGCAGGACCCGGATCTGGGTCCGCAGGATCTGTTCCTTCTGCTGCTGAGCCAGCTCGTCCCGGACCTTGCCTTCCATCTGGCGCTCATAGCCCAGCACATCCCGCTCCCGGGCTAAGAAGCCGTTCAGCTTCCGCAACCGCACCAGCGGAGACAGTTCTTCCAGAATTGCCTGCTTATCGTCATACCGCAGAGCCGTATTCTGGGCGATAAAATCCGCCAGATACCCCGGCTCCTGGCAATCCAGCACCGCGGCGGTGACCTCCTCGGCCACATTGCCTGCCAGATGGGCATAATCTTGGAACAGGCCCCAGGTCTGCCGCAGCAGGGCCTCGGTTTTCGGGCCGTGGCTCACGGCAGCGGATTCCTCCACCACCTCCACGTGGCCCTGCAAATAAGGCTCCGTCTGCCACAGGCGGCGCAGCCGTGCCCGGCGTCCGCCCTCCACCATCACCCGCAGGGAGGTTTTTCCCAGCCGCAGGATCTGGGTCACCCGGGAAATGGTGCCCATGGTGTAAAGGTCCTTCTCCCCCGGACGGTCCGTGTTCAGCTCTCTCTGGGTCACCAGAAAGATCTCCTGACCGGATTCCATGGCCACTTCCAGGGCCTTGATGGAAATACGGCGCTCCACGTCAAATGTCAGGTTCGTATGAGGGAAAACCGTCAGGCCCCGGAGGGCCAGAACGGGAAGATTCAAGGTGTTCGCTTCCATAAATTGCTCCTCTCTGGAGAGTTCAAAGAGGGGGAGAGGCGCTGCCCCTCCCCCGTGTTATACCCAAAAGGGCCGTCAGGACGCCGACTTCGGCGTACCGGACTCGCTCCGGCTCTCACTTCTGCCGGGGTTCAGCTTCACGGAATAGTTGATCTTGTCGGGATCGTGGGTCAGTTCCGGCTCCGCCGTGCCTTCCACACATTCCTTCGTGACCACCGCTTTCACAACGGTCTCGTCGGAGGGGATCTCGTACATGACCTTGGTCAGCAGACCCTCCATGACCGCCCGGAGGCCACGGGCGCCGATGTTCCGCTCAATGGCCTTGTCGGCGATGGCGTTTAGGGCGTCCTCCGTGAATTCCAGATCCACGTCATCATATTCCAGCAACTTCTTGTACTGCTTCACCAGTGCGTTCTTCGGCTCCTGCAAAATTCGCACCAGATCCTCCCGCTGCAGGGCGTTCAGCGGTGCGATCACCGGCAGGCGGCCCACCAGCTCCGGGATGATGCCGAATTTCAGAATATCGTGGGGCTGCACCTGAGCCAAAAGCTGGCTGACGTTCTTTTCCTTCTTGCTCTGGACATTGGCACCAAAGCCGATGGCCTTCTCGTCCAGCCGCTTTTCGATGATCTTTTCCAGACCGTCAAAGGCGCCGCCGCAGATGAACAGAATGTTCTTGGTATTGAGCTGGATGAACTCCTGATGGGGGTGCTTCCGACCGCCCTGAGGCGGCACGTTGGCCACAGTTCCCTCCACGATCTTCAGCAGCGCCTGCTGCACGCCTTCGCCGGAAACGTCCCGGGTGATGGAGGTGTTCTCGCTCTTGCGGGCGATCTTGTCGATCTCATCCACATAGATGATGCCCCGCTCGGCCCGCTCCACGTCGAAATCCGCCGCCTGCAAAAGCCGCAGCAGGATGTTCTCCACATCGTCGCCCACGTAGCCAGCCTCAGTCAGGGTCGTGGCATCGGCAATGGCGAAGGGCACCTTCAGAATACGGGCCAAAGTCTGAGCGAACAGCGTCTTGCCGGAGCCGGTGGGGCCCAGCATCAGAATGTTGCTCTTTTGAAGCTCCACATCGTCGCCGCCGCCGAAATAGATCCGCTTATAGTGATTGTAGACCGCCACGGACAGCGCCACCTTGGCGGCTTCCTGTCCGATGACATATTCATCCAGCACCGCCCGGATCTCCTTGGGGGTGGGCAGCTGATCGGGGACGTCCTCCAAGGGAGTGGTCTCCGGGCCGTCGAACCCCTCGTTCAGAATGCTCATGCAAAGCTGCACGCACTCGTCGCAGATGCGGACGCCGGGGCCCTGGATCATACGATGGACCTGCTGTTCCCGCTTTCCGCAGAAGGAACAGCGCAGGGCCTTTTTGCCTTCGTCACTCATGGTATTACCTCTTTTACTTCTTAGCAGTGATGATCTTATCCACCAGACCGAAGTCCTTGGCCTCGTCAGCCGTCATCCAGTGGTCCCGCTCGGAGGCAGCCTTGACCTCTTCGGCGGTCTTACCGGTGTTGGACGCCAGGATCTCATTCAGGTTCTTCTTGATCCGCAGGAAGTGCTCCACGTCGATCTCCATGTCCGTGACCTTGCCCTGCGTACCCGCGGAGGGCTGGTGGATCATAATTTCGGCGTTGGGCAGCGCGATCCGCTTACCCTTGGCGCCGGAGGACAGCAGGAAAGCTCCCATGGACGCAGCCATGCCCACGCAGATGGTAGACACGTCGCACTTGACGTACTGCATGGTATCGTAGATGGCCATGCCGTCCGTCACGGAGCCGCCGGGGCTGTTGATATAAAGCTGAATATCCTTATCCGGATCCTGGGCCTCCAGATACAGCATCTGGGCCACTACCAGGCTGGCGGTGGTGGCGTTGACCTCCTCGCCCAGGAAAATGATCCGGTCATTCAGCAGACGGGAGAAAATGTCGTAGGACCGCTCGCCGCGGTTGGTCTGCTCTACAACATAAGGGACTAAGCTCATAAGTTGACCTCCTTTTGTAACGCGGCACATTTACAGCGCAAATCGTGCCTGATAAACCATTCTCTCATGATACCACGGGTACCATGAGAGAATGTGTCGAATCTGTAAAATGTACCGTGATCGCCGCGAAAAAGTTTCGCCTTTATTCGGCTTCCTTTTCTTCCTTCTTGGCAGCCTTCTTAGCGGGAGCCTTCTTGGGCTTCTCCTCGCCCTCGGCGGTCTCAGCCTTCTTGGTGGTCTTCTTGGCAGGCTTCTTCTCCTCACCCTCGGCAGTCTCAGCCTTCTTAGCGGTCTTCTTGGCAGGCTTCTCGGCGGTAGCGCTGTCCACCACCACGGCCACAGCCTTCTGGGTCAGGATCTGATCGTGGACCTGCTCCTTGGAGAGATACTTCTTGACCATCTCCACATCCATGCCGAACTGCTCAGCCATCTTTGCGAACTCGGCTTCCACGTCCTCATCGCTGGCCTCGATGTTCTCAGCCTTGATGATGGCGGCGGTAGCCAGATCCATCTTCACCTGACGCAGAGCGGGCTCCTTGGCCTCCTCCAGCAGCTTGGCATCGTCCATGCCGGTCATCTTCTTGTATTCCTCATAGGGGAACTGACGGCTGATCTGGGCCTTGAAGTTGTCCAGATACTGATGGGCCTGGTTCTCCACCATCACATCGGGGATGTCGGCGGTGATGTTCTCGGCCACCTGGTTCATCAGGTTCTCCTCGAACACGCGGTCAGCGTCCTTCTGCCGCTCCTCGGTGATCTTCTTCTTCAGGTCGGCCTTCAGGTCCTTCAGAGTGTCGAACTCGGAGACGTCCTTGGCGAACTCATCGTCCATAGCGGGGACTTCCTTCTCCTTGACCTCGTGGACCTTCACCTTGAACACAACAGCCTTACCGGCCAGATCTTCGTGATAGTTCTCGGGGAAGGTGATGTCGAGATTCTTCTCCTCGCCGGCCTTCATGCCGATGACCTGCTCCTCAAAGCCGGGCACAAAGCTGCCGGAGCCCAGCTCCAGGCTGAAGTTTTCGCCCTTGCCGCCCTCAAAGGGAACGCCGTCCTTGAAGCCCTCGAAGTCGATGACGGCAGTATCGCCGCTCTTGGCCTCGCGCTCCACGCTCACCAGACGGGTGTTGCGGTCAGCCAAGGCCTTGAGGCGCTCGTCCACATCAGCGGCCAGAACCTTGACCTCGGGCTTCTCAGCCTTCAGACCCTTGTACTCGCCCAGAGTGACCTCGGGATACACAGGGGTGGTAGCCTTGAAGGTGAAGCCGTCCTTGGTGACCTCGCCCACCATCTCGACGGTGGGATAGCCAACGATCTGCAGCTTCTCCTGCTCAGCAGCGGCTTCATAGGCCTCGGGGAATGCGATATTGATGGCTTCCTCGAAAAACACCTCTGCGCCATACATCCGCTCGATCATCTTGCGGGGGGCCTTTCCGGGACGGAAGCCAGGAACACTGATCTTCCGGCGCATCTTCTGATATGCCTTTTCGACGGCAGCCTCAAACTCAGCGGCATTGACCTCGATGGTCAGCGCCACCTGGCTCTTTTCAACTTTTTCACAGCTCTTGACAGTCATAATTGTTTACTCCTCCGTTCATCATGGGCGGTAAAACCCATCCTCATAGGCAACAGCCCATGCAAATTTGTATTTTACCAGAAATATTTCAAGATTTCCAGTCTTTTTTCTACTTTTCGCAAATTTTTTTCGGCACAAACCCCAGATAGTCGCCGGAGATCAGAGAAAATTCCGTATTTCCGTATTTTCCCTCCTGCCTCCGGCGGATCACCGGCCCGTGGAGATGGCCGTAGCAGCACAGCTCCACCTTGTAGGCTTCCAGCAGGGACAGGATCTCCGGACACTGGTAGCCCTGATACAGTGGTGGATAGTGGAGGAAGCAGAAGATGGGCTTCTCCCCCGCCGCCTTCAGCGAAGTCTCCAGCCGCAGCAGCTCCCGGTTCAGCACCTTGGCGTTGTGGGGCTTCTGCTCCTCCTCCAAAAACCAGCCCCGGGTGCCGCAGACGGCGTGATTGCCGTAGAAAAAGCAGTTGTTGTGCAGCAGTTCCAGCGTGGTGAAGCCGTTGGCCTCACAAAAGGCGCGAAATTTGGCGGCGGTGGCCCACCAGTAATCGTGGTTGCCCTTGATGAGATATTTTTTACAGGGGAACTGCTCCAGAAACCGGAAATCCTCCACGGATTCCTCAAGACTCATTCCCCAGGAGGTGTCTCCCGCCAGCACCAGCACATCCTCTGCCGTCAGCTGGCTCAGGGACGCCCGGATCCGCTCTGTATAGTTCTCCCACGCGGGGCCGAACACCTCCATGGACTTGTTGCTGTTTAGGGATAAATGCAGATCGCCTATGGCGTAAAGCGCCATTCGGTGGCACCTCCTTCCCGATGTTGTTTTTCAGATGACTTATTTCAGGAAGTCCAGCACCGCCTGCTCCATGGCCTGCTTCTCCACCGTTTTGTCAAAGCGGCGAGCCTTCCCTTTCAGCTCCGCCAGACGGCAGGGCACCGGGACGCCGCTGACCGCGTGAAGCTGATCCAGCAGCTCCAGTCCATCGCCGCAGGGCGTCTCCTCGATGGCGGTGAGCACGCTCCCGCAGAACTTGTAAGGGCTGGCGGTGGAGACCATCACGACAGGGGTCTCGTCCCCGGAGGCGGCGCGGTACTGCGCCAGCACCTCCGCCGCCACGGCGGTATGGGGGTCGATGAGGTAGTTGTGATCCTGCCAATACCGGCGGATGGTTTCCTCCGTTTCCTCCTCCGAACAGCAGCCGCCCCAGAAGGCATCGTCCAGCTTTGCTTTGATATTGTCGGACACCTGATACCGGCCTGCGCTGCCCAGTGCATCCATATACATCCGGATTTCGGCGTCGTTCTCCCCGGAGAGGTCGAACAGCAGCCGTTCCAGATTGCTGGAGATCAGAATGTCCATCGAAGGACTGATGGTGGTGTGGAAGGGCCGGTTCCGGTCATAGATGCCGGTGCGGAGGAAGTCCGTCAGCACGTTATTGCTGTTGGAGGCGCAGATCAGCTTGTTTACCGGCAGGCCCATGCGCTTTGCGTAGTACGCTGCCAGAATGTCACCGAAGTTGCCGGTGGGGACGCAGAAGTTCACCTTGTCCCCCATGGTGAGAGCACCGTCCCGCACCAGATCGCAGTAGGCAGAGATATAGTACACCACTTGGGGCAGGATACGGCCCCAGTTGATGGAGTTGGCAGAGGACAGGAGATAACCCCGCTTGTCCAGCTCCGCCCGGACAGCTTCATCGGAGAAGATACGCTTAACGCCGGCTTGGGCGTCATCAAAGTTGCCGATGACCGCCCGGACGTCCACATTCTCCCCCTCCTGGGTCACCATCTGCCGCTCCTGCACGGGAGAGACGCCGTCCTTGGGGTAGTAGACCTGAATACACGTCTGGGGCACATCCGCAAAGCCGGCCATGGCCGCCTTGCCGGTATCGCCGGAGGTGGCCGCTAAAATGCAGGCTGTCCGCTTTTCGCCGGTTTTCCGCAGTGCGGCGGACAAAATCTGGGGCAGCATTTGCAGCGCCATGTCCTTGAACGCGGAGGTGGGACCGTGCCACAGCTCCAGACAATATAGGCCATTCTCCACCTTCCGCACCGGCGCGGCAGCGGGATCGTCGAACTGCGCCGGGCCGTAGGCGTTCCGGCCAAAGGTCAGCAGCTCCTCCTCGGAATAATCCGTCAGGTACAGTGCCATGACCTTCGCCGCCCGCTGGGCGTACTCCATGGGTATCAGCCGCTCCAAAAAGGCCCGGTCGATCTGAGGGATCCGCGTTGGGGTCAGCAGACCGCCGTCCCGGCTCAGGCCCATTTTCACGGCTTCCGCCGCAGAAAGGGACACGTTCTTATCCCGCGTGCTGTAATACTTCATATCGGTCTCCTCCTTTATGAGGCTAAATAAATGCGTTTTCAATATAGGAAATGCGGAGGCTGCCGCCCTCGTCATAAACCTCCGCCACGTCGAACCGGACCGGTACGTCCAGCTCGTTCGCCGCCAGATACAGCTCTGCGGCACTGCGGAGCCGCTGCTGCTTGCGGCCGTCCACAAACTCACGGGGCAGGGCGATGGAGCCGCTCCCCCGAAGCTTGACCTCCACGATACAGAGGAGCCCTCGCTTGTCCTTTGCCACTAAATCCAATTCTCCAAACCGGCAGCGCCACTGACTTTCCAGCAGCGTGTAGCCCTTCTGCCGCAGATAGCGGGCCACCGCCGCCTCGCCCCGGTTCCCGGCGCTCTGGGTCTTACCCATGGCGTTTGGCCTCCCACTTTTTCAAAAAGCTGCGCCGGTGCTCCGGGCAGGGGCCGTACTGGTCCAGCAGTTCATAGTGCAGCTTCGTACCGTATCCCTTATGCTTAGCGAACTGGTACTGGGGATATTTTGCGTCCAGCTCTCCCGACACATACCGGTCCCGGCTGACCTTCGCCAGAATGGACGCCGCCGCGATGGAGGCGCTTTTGCCGTCCCCGCCTACGATGAGCTGATGGGGCGTCTCGATGGCATATCGGCTGCCGTGGTCCCGGTTGCCGTCGATGAAAGCCGTATCCGGTCGGACGGACAGGCCCTCAATGGCCCGCTGCATGGCCAGCATCCGGGCGTTGAGAATGTCCATCTCGTCGATCTCCCACGCCTCCACGCGGGTCACGCTCCAGGAAACCGCCTGAGTGGTGATGACTTCATACAGGGCTTCCCGCTTTTTCTCCGTCAGCTTTTTGGAGTCATTCAGGCCGGGGATGTCCAATTCTCTCGGCAGGATCACCGCCGCCGCGTACACCGGCCCCATCAGGGGGCCGGCCCCGGCCTCGTCCACGCCGCAGACGGTCTCCGCACCGCTGTTCCATGCCTGACGCTCATAGTCCCAAAGTTCCATATCAATACTCCACGATCATTTTACGGCAATTTTCGCAAATATACGCTGGGAGTGCGCCCGGTTTCCTGAGCCAGCCCAAACTGCTGCACATATCCAGCACAATGCCGCCCCTGTCCTCGATCCCACGCCGTGTGATCGTCAACGGCAGCGTCTCTCCCGGCGGCAGGAAATACAGGCCGCCGGTGGGAACGTAAGCCGCCTGACCGCGGCGCATTTCTTTTCCGCATAACGGGCAGTCCATCAGCGTTTCTCCTTTCGTCAAGGCAGCTCCAGCGTAAAGCGTCCCAGCTTGCCGGAGCGGAACTCGTCCAGCAGGATCTTTGCCATGCGCTCCGTATCCACCTCGCCGCCGGAGATCAGAAAGCCCCGCTTCTTCCCTGCCGCTTCCAGCAGGCGGTAGCCGTAGGCTATGTCATTTTCCTCCGCCTCCCGTTCCGGCAGAGCGGACAGCTTATAGGCTGCTTTCAGGGCGTCGGGATAGTGCTCCCCCAGATATGCCATCAGGTGACAGCCCAGTGTCTCCACGTCTAAAATATCGTCCTTCACGGCGCCGGTGTAGGCCAGATTCATACCCACGCTCTGATCGTCAAACTTCGGCCAGAGGATGCCCGGTGTATCCAGCAATTCTAAATTCCGGTCGATGGGCACCCACTGCTTGGAGCGGGTAACGCCGGGACGGTCCTCCGTCTTAGCGGTCTTGCGGCCTGCCACTTTATTGATGAAGGTGGATTTGCCCACATTGGGAATACCCAGGATCATGACCCGCACTACCCGGCCGGTCATCCCCTTTTCCGCGTAGGCGCGGAGCTTGTCCGCCAGCAGTTCCCGGACGGCCCCGGCGAATTTCGCCGTGCCCACGCCGCTTTTGGCGTCGGATTCCAGCACGGCGTAGCCCTTGGCCCGGAAATGCTCCGCCCAGCGCTTCGTCCCCTCCGGGTCCGCCTGATCCACGCGGTTCAGCACCACCATGCGGGGCTTGCCCGCCGTCAGCTCGTCCACGTCCGGGTTCCGGCTGGAAACCGGAATGCGGGCGTCTAAGATTTCGCATACCGCGTCCACATTCTTGATCTGCTCGGCGATCATCCGCCGGGTCTTTGTCATGTGGCCGGGATACCATTGAATATTCATGACCAAATCACTCCGATCCGTTTAAAGTCCCGCTTCTCCGTCTCATAGTCCGGACCGGGGAAAATCAAAAAGGCAGCCTTCCCGATGACATACCGGGTATCCACCGTACCCAGCCGGTAGTCCCGGCTGTCGCTGGAGCCGTTGCGGTTGTCGCCCATGACGAAGATGGACCCCTCCGGCACCGTCAGGGGAAATTCGGTGCCCTCGGCGGTGTAGGTCGGCTCCCGGATGTAATCCTCCTCCAGTGCCTCACCGTCCACATAGACGATGCCCTCGGCAAAGTCGATGTCCACCGTCTGACCTTCCACGGCGATCACCCGCTTGACGATGGGGTCATCGTCAAACACGCCGTCTTTCCGCAGGATCACGATGTCGCCGTACTTGTAGTCGTGGTACAGCATGGAGTTGACCACCAGCAGACGATCCCCGTGCTGCAACGTATTGAGCATGGAGTGGCCGTCCACTCCCATCATGCGGATCACAAAGGTAAAAATCGCCACCACCACCAAAACGGAGCCTACCAGCGACTGCACCCATTCATACAGGTCCCGGCCCTTCGCCGTCTGCTTTTTCTGTTCCTGCATCAAACTCTTCCTTTCAGACCATAAAGCCAATTACGCATTATTGGAATAGTATATCAAAAAAAGCCCGGCGTCACAAGGTCTGCGTCAGATTTTTATAACAAAAAAAGAGAGGCTTTCGCCTCTCTTTTTCTGCTCAACTGAAAGCTGATTACAGCTTCTCCTTGACCTTGGCGCCCTTGCCCACGCGGCCACGCAGATAGTACAGCTTAGCGCGACGGACCTTACCGTTGCGGACGACCTCAAAGTGGTCGATGGAAGGAGAATGGACGGGGAACACCTTCTCAACGCCGATGCCGTAAGAAACACGGCGGACGGTGACGGTTTCCTCAATGCCGCCATGCTTCTTGGCAATGACGGTGCCCTCAAACACCTGGATACGCTCGCGAGAGCCTTCCTTAACCTTCACGTGTACGCGAACAGTGTCGCCCACCTGAACGTTGGCGGTTTCCTTCTGCAGGGCTTCTTTGTTCAGTTCCTTGATGAGATCCATGGATTTTTTCCTCCTGTTAATAGGCGTTCATGCCGCTTTTTATGCGCATTGGCACACTTTTAGCCGGCGCACGACAGAGGACCGCCCTTTGTAAGCCATGATAGGATACCATAGAATCTGTCAAATTGCAAGGATTATTTTAGAGTTCTTCCGAAATTTCTTCCGATTTCGTCTCTCCGGCAAACCAATCCGGGTGGTTGTACAGCTCCGGGAAGGAGTGGAACACGCCACGGTGCTTAAAGCCGGGGAAGGTGTCCAGCTGCAAGCCGTTGATCCCCTGAAAAATACTCTTTTCGATGTTGGGATTCGTCTTTTTCAGCTCCCGCAGCAGCATTTTGATCTCCTGCCGCTTGCTGCGGCCCACGCCGTCCCCCGCTGCCTCCCGCTCCTCCGTGAACCGGCAGGCGCACTGGAGGAATTGCAGGTGGTTGTAGTTCTTCCATGCGATGATGGCGTCCTCGTGGACGCAGTACAGGGGCCGGATCAGTTCCATGCCGGGGAAATTCTTGCTGCGGAGCTTGGGGGGCATGGCCTGAAGCTGTCCGCCGTAGAACAGGCCCATGACAGTGGTCTCGATGACGTCGGAAAAGTGGTGGCCCAGCGCGATCTTGTTGCATCCCAGTTCCTGAGCCTTGGCATACAGGAAGCCCCGGCGCATCCGGGCGCAGAGATAGCAGGGGTTCTTCTCCACGCTGACGGTGACATTGAAAATGTCGCTGTCGAAAATCGTGATGGGAATCCCCAGCAGGGCGGCGTTATCCTCGATGAGTTTTCGATTCTCCGGCTTGTAGCCGGGGTCCATCACCATAAAGACCAGCTCAAAGGGCTGAGAGGTATGGCGCTGCAATTCCTGCATCAGCTTGGCCAGGATCACGGAGTCCTTGCCGCCGGAGATGCACACGGCGATCCTGTCCCCCGGCTCGATCAGCTCGTACCGCTTCACGGCAGCGATAAAGGGGTTCCAGATGGATTTGCGATAGGTTTTGATGAGACTGCGTTCGGCAGTCTCCTGCGGTGTCAGTTCCCGGGACATACGTTTTGATCCTCTCTTACTGTTACAGCCAGATGGCTCCTAATTTCAAAATGGACGCCGTCATCCGCCGGAGCCACGGGCGGTTCTCCCAGTCCTCCAGCGTATAAAGCTGGCTGTCCTCCACGATGTGGTCCATATCCTCCAAAAGCTCCTCGATCACCGGCATGTGGTAGAGCATCACAGCGTCCTCATAGTGAAGCTGGAAGCTGCGGTAGTCCATATTGGTGCTGCCGATCAGGGCCGCTTCCCGGTCCGCCATGACACTTTTGGCATGGACAAAGCCGGGGGTATATTTGTAGATCTTGACGCCGTGACGCAGCAGTTCTCCCCAGTAGGTCTCCGCCACCAGATACACCAGTTTTTTATCCGGGATAGCGGGGATCATCAGCCGCACATCCACCCCGGCGTCCGCCGCGATGCACAGCGCCTCCTGGATGGATTCCTCCACAGCGTAATACGGCGTGGTGATATACAGCATCCGCTTGGCAGAGGCGATGAGCTGAAGATAGACAGCCTCCACCGGATTGTCCGGGTTATTCAGCGGCCCATCCTCAAAGGGCTGGCAGAAGCCCTCCACCGCCGGACCTTCCCGGCGGGAGCGGTAGTAATCGTCCTCGTTGGGAAAATGACGGCCCAGCATCTTCCACATCTGCATGAACTGCACAGCAAAGCCCCAGGCCCCGTCCCCCGTCAGGCGAACGGTGCTGTCCTTCCAGTAGCCGAAGCGCTCGATCCGGTTGGCGTACTCGTCTCCGATGTTGATACCGCCGGCGTAGGCCACATAACCGTCGATAACAGTGATCTTCCGGTGGTCACGGTAATTGAAGTACAGGCGGTTGATATACCGGTGGACGGGGTTGAAGATCTCCACCTCGATCCCCGCGTCTTTGATGGCTTGCAGCGTCCCGTCAGACAGACGGGTCAAGGTGCCGAAATCGTCGATAATCAGGTGGATCTCCACCCCGGCGGCGGCACGTTCCTTCAATACGGCGAAGATCTCGTCCCAGACAGTCCCCTCCGCCAAAATATAATACTCCATGAAGATATAGGTCTCCGCCTGCCGCAGATGCTCCACCAGATCCCGGAAGAAGGACTCCCCCTCACCGAAATAGGCGGCGTCCGTATTGCGGTACAGCCAGAATTGCCGCTTCTGGAGATAGGCGGCCAAGCGGCCCCACGCAGGGCTGCGGCGGGTCAGAGCGGTCTGATTCAGGTCGCTGAGCATTTTTGCGCTCTCCCGCTGGGGGATCGGCGGCACCGGCTTCAAACTCAGCTGCTTGGCCTGATGCGTGCCGCCCCATAGACAGAACAGGAGCATACCTGCCACTGGCAAAATCAGCAGCAAACACATCCAGCTCAGCTTATAGGATGGGCTGCCGCTGCGTTGGTAAACCCGAATGGCCACCGCCGCGCCGATCAGCTGGAGAAATCCGTACACAAAGCTGGCCTTTTCTTTCAGGAAACGGGTCAGCAGAAGGGTCACCGCGATCTGCGCCAGCACCGTCAGGGCGCAGAGCATCAGACTGGCCGCTGCGGAGATCCGCCGCTCCGTGCGTTCCTGATTCCTATGGGACATTCTGCCCATACCGTCACCTCCCGGATTCAAATAAATCTCTATTATAATTATAGCAACACAACCGGCAATCTTCAACTATATTTGAAAAAAGCGCATGGCCATTCCAGCCATGCGCTTTTCATTCAGCGGTAATTCTTACGCAGCAGATCCTGCTTGATGTCCCAGAGCTTCTGGCTCAGGTCCACATAGTAGTTGTGGGGATTCTCAAAACGCTTTACCTCGTCCCACAGGGTATCGATCTGCTCCCGGCAGTACTTCTGGATCTCCGACAGCGTGGGCTGCTGGTACACCAGTTCGCCATGGTCAAAGATCTTCTCCTGCAGAGGTTTGATGGTGTAGTCCGTATAGGTCCGCCGCTTCCAGGTAGCATCCGGATCGAACAGTTCCAGAGGCTGACCCTCCTCGATCACTTCATCCCACACGGTGATGTAGTCCGCCTCCGCCTTGCCGGTGGCCTTGTCAAAGATCCGGTAGACCTTCTTGAAATGGGGGTTGGTGATCTTGCCCACATTTTCGCTGATCTTGATCTTCGGCACGATAGTGCCGTCCTCTTTCTCAATGGCCGCCAGCTTATAGACACCGCCGAACACCGGGTCGCTCTTGGAGGTGATCATCCGCTCGCCCACGCCGAAGAGGTCCACCTTGGCCCCCTGACGGAGGATGTCCTGAATGATGTACTCATCCAGGGAGTTGGACGCGGAGATCTTGCAGCTCTCCCAACCGGCCTCATCCAGCATCTGCCGGGCCTCCCGGGTGAGATAGGCGATGTCGCCGGAATCCAGACGGATGGCGCACTTGGTAATGCCCTTGGGCCGCAGCACCTCGTTGAAGGCCTTGATAGCGTTGGGAACACCGGATTTCAGGGTATTGTAGGTGTCTACCAGCAGCGTGGCGTTGGTGGGGAACACCTCGCAGTAGGTCTTGAAGGCCTCATACTCCGAGTCGAACATCTGCACCCAGGCATGGGCCATGGTGCCGCCGGCGGGAACGCCGAAAAGCTGGTCGGAAATGGTGCAGGCCGTACCGGCGCAGCCGCCGATATAGGCAGCCCGGGCGCCGGAGATGGCGGCGTCCGTGCCCTGTGCCCGGCGGGAACCGAACTCCAGGATCACGCGCCCCTCCGCCGCCCGGACAATGCGGTTGGTCTTGGTGGCCACAAGGCTCTGGTGGTTGAAGATCAGCAGCAGGAAGGTCTCCACCAGCTGCGCCTGAATAGCCGGAGCCCGGACAGTGATGATCGGCTCCCGGGGGAAGATGGGAGTACCCTCCGGGATGGCCCAGACGTCACCCGTGAATTTGAAATCGCGGAGATAGTCCAGAAACCGCTCGGAAAACAGATCCTTGCTCCGGAGATATTCAATGTCCTCCTCAGAAAAATGCAGATCCTGAATATAGGCGATGATCCGCTCCAGACCGGCGCAGATGGCATAGCCGCCGTGGTCCGGAACATCACGGAAAAAGATGTCGAAATAGGTGATCCGATCCTTCAGCCCCGCTTCCAGATAACCATTTCCCATGGTCAATTCGTAAAAGTCGCAGAGCATCGTCATATTGAGTTTATCTGTGATATCCATCGTGTGTCTCCTTCTCGTTACACCACAAGTTACCACACATTATAGCTATCTCCCCGGATAAAAGCAATTCTTTTATCAATTTTTTCACAAATAAACATTGACAAGGCACCTCTGCTCCCCTATCATAACTAAGACGGCGGCCGACTTTCGCGTATCCCTCACCTGCCGGCCCCCTTTGGAAAGGAAACAAGCCATGGAAGTGATCTTAGGCATTGATATTGGCGGCTCTACTACAAAGATCGTAGGGCTGCGGACCGACGGCAGCGTGGTCTCCATGCTCCGGGTCCGGGCAGAGGATCAGGTCACCAGCCTGTACGGCGCACTGGGCAACTACCTGACCAGCAACGGTCTCTCCCTCGGAGATGTGCGCCGGGTTGTTCTGACCGGCGTTGGCGCCAGCTATGTGGACGGGGATGTGTTCGGCCTGCCCACCTGTCGGGTGGATGAATTTCAGGCCAGCGGCACCGGTGCACTGGCTCTGTCCGGTCAATCCTCCGGCGTAGTCGTGACGATGGGTACCGGCACCGCCTTTTTGTGGGCAGAAGCCGGAAAAGAAGTACGGCACCTTTGCGGCAGCGGTATCGGCGGTGGCACGCTGGGTGGTCTCTGCCGCAAGCTGGTTGGTATGGAACGCTTCTACCAGATCAAAAAGCTGGCCGCTCAGGGGGATCTGAGCCATGTGGATCTCACCATCAGCGACATTGCCCGGGACCCTGCCTCCACGCTGGACCCCAACATGACCGCTGCCAACTTTGGTGATCTCTCTGAGGACGCCACCCCCGCCGATCTGGCCGCCGGCGCGGTAAATCTGGTCCTTCAGGCCATCGGCACTATGACGGTGCTGGCCTGTCAGAGCTGCCATACGGACACCGTGATCGTCACCGGCTCCATGACCACGCTGGATCAGGCGGAGCCAAACTTTGCGGCTTTCGAAAAGCTCTACGGCATCCATTACGTGATCCCGGAAAGCGCCACCTTCGCTACCGCTATCGGTGCCGGACTTTGTAGCCTGCGGCAGAAATCTGTAAAGTAATACAGCTTTAAAGTCATTGCATCAACTAATTTTATGCATCCACATAGGAAATCAAGCAAAACAGCTCCCCGGTATTCACCGGGGAGCTGTTTCATATTGGATCGGATCGGATTTACTCCTGATCGTCATCAGAGTCCTCTTCCAGAGAGCTCATGTCGAACTCCAGCTTCTCGCCGCAGTTGGGGCAGATGACCTCGCCATCCTCCAGCACGGACTCATCGAAGTAGATGGTCTCCTCGCAGGTGGGGCAGGTGGTGGCGTAGCAGTCCTCGTCCTCTTCGGCGTCATCCTCATAGTACTCGTCGTCGAAAGACTCCTCATCATCCTCGTCATACACGATGTCCTCGATATCCTCCAGATCATCGCTGACAACGTCCAGACCGTCCTCCAGCTCGCCCTGAGCATTCCACAGGTCCTCCAGCTCCAGGCCGATGTCCTCCAGAATGTCCACCATAGCGGACAGGATCTTGCCCTCGTTGGTCTCCGTGTCGATCTTCATGCCTTCCATCAGGCCCTTCAGATACGCAACCTTCTCAGTGATCTCCATAGTGATCGCTCCTTTCAAAATATCAATCTTGGAAATAAAGGGAGGATTATCGTTATAATCCCCCCTTCAAAACTTATTCCTTCACGCGGCCCAGGTACTCGCCGGTGCGGGTATCCACCTGGATCTTCTCGCCCTCGTTGATGAACAGAGGCACCTTGATGATGGCGCCGGTCTCCAGAGTGGCGGGCTTGGTGACGTTGGTGGCGGTATCGCCTCTCACGCCGGGCTCGGTAGCAGTGACTTCCAGCTCCATGAAGTTGGGAGCCTCCACGCTGAACACGCTGCCCTTGTAGCTGACCAGAGTGCACATGGTGTTCTCTTTGACGAACTGGAAGCCGTCGCCCAGAACATCCTTGTTCAGCGGGGTCATGTCATAGGTCTCGGGGTCCATGAAGTAGTACAGATCGCCGTCGTTGTAGCTGTACTCGGCGTTTCTGCGCTCCACAGTGCCGTTCTCAAACTTGGCGCTGGGGTTGAAGGACTCCTCACGGATTGCGCCGGTCATCACGTTCTTGTACTTGGTACGCACAAAAGCGGCGCCCTTGCCGGGCTTGACGTGCTGGAAGTCCACGACCAGCATGGGCTTACCGTCCATCTCAAATACAACACCCTTACGGAAATCGCCTGCGGAAATAGGCATAGTTAAATCCTCCTCACAAATCTTTACGAGAAAACGACCGTGAAGTGGACATTTTCTCAATTCTTTCCTGTCTTATATAATTTGACCGATGATATTTTACCCTATCTTGTCCGTTATTGCAAGTGGTTTTCCGGTTATTTTGTGTTTTCCCCCGGATTTTTTTGGCATTTATAGGGGCAGGCTCTTTTAAACGGGCGCTGCAGCAGGTGCAGAACATGGTTCCACAGTCCCACAGGTCCCCCCAGCGGCTCCACCATCCACGCCCGGACGCCCGCCCGGTGGGCCGCCAGCATATCGGTCAACAGCTTATCTCCCAGCATGGCGGTGTGGGCCGGATCTGTTCCTGTTCGCTCCATAGCGGCCCGCAGGCCCTTTGGACTGGGCTTTCTGGCATGGCCCTGATAGCCGATGCCCAGATCTCCGCAGAACTCAGTCACGCGAACGCCGGATCGGTTGTTCGACACGATCATCACGGTGATCCCGGCGTCCTTCAAGCCGTCGATCCACTGGCGCAGGGCGTCATCCGGGCGGCGGACCGCTTTGGGCGCCAGTGTATAGTCCAGATCCGTCAGCAGCAGCGTTACGCCCTGACTTTGCAGAAAGGCGGGGGTGATGTCCCGGTAGCTGTCAAAAAGAATATCCGGTGTCAGCATAAGCCGCCCTCCTCTCACATAAGAATAAATGCAGTATATCAGAATTACGGCCGCTTCACAAGGGGGAACCTCTATGCAGCTCTATTTGACCGTCCGGCCGGAGGACACGAGAACCGCCTCCGCCTATCCGGCGGGACTGGCCCACGCCGCCTACCGCATCGGGGAGGGGTCCTCCCTGCTGAGCCGGAATTTACTGACACCGGCCCGTCCCGGTCCTATATCCGGTCCGTCGGCTCTGCTGGTTCTCAGTGACCGGGCCGCACCGCCCATCGACCGCCCGGCGGCGCTGACCGAGGCCGTGCTCCGGGAATGTGCCCGCCGCAGCTATGGCGGCGTCGTTCTGGACTTTGACGAGCCGCCTCAGGAGGATCGCCGCCGCTTTGCCGTCTTATTGGGGCAGCAGTGCGTCAGAAACCGGAAGTTCTTCTGCCTTCCCCCGTCCTACGCCGGGGCTGTGGAGCACCCCACCGTCATCGTGAACACAGCCATCTCCGGCGGCAGCTTTGAAACCCACATCCGGGAGGAGCTCGCCCGCTACGGCGGCGGGCGGAATGTGGTCTTTGACCTCCAGCGGCTGCGGATGGACTTCCGTCTCCCCGCCCGGAGCGGTCAGGGAGAGCCGCTGACGCAGGCGGCACTGGACGCGCTTATAAGGGAGCATCAGCCCGCCGTATTTTTCTCCAAGGACCTGTTTGCCCGCTACTTTACCTACACCAAGGACGGCGAGGCCCACTTCATCCTCTTTGACGACGCCGACACGCTGCGGCAAAAGCTGCGTCTTGGGCGGCAGTTGGGCGTGGCCGCCGCGTTTTTCCAGTGGCCGGAGGTCTGCGACATCGCCGACTCGCTGTTCCGCCGCAAGTAAAAAAGAAGTACCGCACCTCTCGGTGCGGTACTTTTGCTTCTTAGTAGAAACGCTTCTTGTTCTTACGAGCAGCCTCAGACTTCTTGCGACGCTTCACGCTGGGGCTTTCATAATGCTCTCTCTTGCGAACCTCGGCGATAACGCCTGCCTTAGCGCAGCTACGCTTGAAACGCTTCAGTGCGCTATCGATGGATTCGCCTTCCTTGACATGAATCTCAGACATTTATATTTCCCTCCCTCCGAGACATCCGGCTTGATCCTGGATGCTTAGGGGCTACGTATAGCCTTAACGTACATCATTATAGGAAATAATCAGAAGAAAGTCAAGAATTTTTTCTCAAATCCGAAAAATTTGATGGTTTCCCGCATTTGAGCCGGTCACTTTCCCTTACTGGGGCTTTACAATCAGGTTGATCAGACGGTTCTTGACCAGAATGGTCTTGACAATCTGCATCCCCTCGGTGGCCTTCTGCACCTTGTCCACAGCCAGCGCGGCGGCCTTCACGGCCTCCTCATCGCTGTCCACCGGCATGGTGACGGTGCCCTTCATCTTGCCGTTGACCTGAATGGCCATCTCCACAGAGGAAGCCACGGTCTTGCTGGCGTCATATACCGGCCACTCCGCCTGACAGCACATTTTATGGGTCTGTGCGGCAAAGCCAAGCTGCTCCCACAGCTCCTCGGTGATGTGAGGGGCAAAGGGATTCAGCAGCCGCAGCAGAATGCCCATGTCGCCCTTGGTGACGCCGTTGGCAGTCATCTCGTTGACGGCGGTCATCATGGCTGCGATGGCGGTATTCATCTTCAGGGTGTCGATATCGTCCGTGACCTTTTTGATGGTCTTGTGGAGGATGGCCTCGTTGGCCGGGGTCAAGTCCTCGCTGTCAGCGGCGGTCTCCGCCAGATTCCACACCTTGTCCAAAAAGCGCTTGGAGCCCTTCACGGCATCGGTTGACCATGTGGCGGCCTGCTCAAAATCGCCCACGAACATGATATACAGCCGCATGGTATCTGCACCGTACTGGGCCACAATGTCGTTGGGGTTCACCACGTTGCCCCGGGACTTGGACATCTTCTCGCCGCCCTCGCCCAGGATCATGCCGTGGCTGGTGCGTTTGGCGTAAGGCTCCTTGGTGGGCACGGCGCCGATGTCATAGAGGAACTTATGCCAGAACCGGGAGTACAGCAGATGCAGCGTAGTGTGCTCCATGCCGCCGTTGTACCAGTCCACGGGAGACCAGTATTCCAGCGCCTCCTTGGAGGCCAAGGCCTTATCATTGTGGGGGTCCATATACCGCAGGAAGTACCAGCAGGAGCCGGCCCACTGGGGCATGGTATCCGTTTCACGCTGGGCAGGGCCGCCGCACTTGGGGCAGGTGGTGTTCACCCAGTCGGTCATCTTGGACAGGGGAGATTCGCCGTCGTCGGTGAGTTCGTAGCTTTCCACCTCCGGCAGCAGCAGGGGAAGCTGCTCCTCCGGCAGGGGCACCCAGCCGCACTTCTCGCACTTCACCAGAGGGATGGGCTCGCCCCAGTAGCGCTGGCGGCTGAACACCCAGTCACGGAGTTTGAAGTTGGTCTTGGGATGGCCGATGCCATGCTCCGTGACCCACTTCTTCATGGTGGGGATAGCCTCCTTGACGGTAAGGCCGTTGAGGAAGTCGGAGTTGACCATGATGCCGGTATCGTCCTTCAGGGCAAAGGCGCACTTGGTCACGTCGCCGCCCTTGACCACCTCCACGATGGGCAGGCCGAAGGCTGTGGCAAAGTCCCAGTCGCGCTGGTCGTGGCCGGGCACGCCCATGACGATGCCGGTGCCGTAGCCCATCAGCACGTAGTCAGAAACGAAGATGGGGATATGCTTGCCGGTGACGGGATGGACGGCCTCAATGCCCTCCAGCCGGACGCCGGTCTTTTCCTTGTTCAGCTCGCCGCGCTCAAAGTCGGACTTCCGGGCAGCCTCCTGCCGGTAGGCCTCCACAGCGTCCCAGTTGGTCAGCTGATCCTTCCACTGGGCGAGGTAGGGGTGCTCGGGAGAGATGACCATATAAGTCACACCGAACAACGTGTCGCACCGGGTGGTGTAGACCGTCAGCTTGTCGCCGTTGGTGGCGGTGAAGTCCACCTCGGTACCCTCGCTGCGGCCGATCCAGTTGCGCTGCTGGATCTTGACCCGCTCGATATAGTCCACGTCGTCCAGATCGTCGATCAGGCGGTCGGCATACTTGGTGATGGCCAGCATCCACTGGCTCTTCTCCTTGCGGATGACCTCGCTGCCGCAGCGCTCGCAGACGCCCTCCACCACTTCCTCGTTGGCCAGCACGCACTTGCAGCTGGTGCACCAGTTCACGGGCATGGATGCCTTATAGGCAAGGCCCTTCTTGAACAGCTGGAGGAAGATCCACTGGGTCCACTTGTAGTAGCTGGGGTCGGTGGTGTCTACCACCCGGTCCCAGTCAAAGGAGTAGCCCAGCATGTGAAGCTGCTTGGTGAAGTTGGCGATGTTCTGCTTGGTAACGATGGCGGGATGGACGTGGTTCTTGATGGCGTAGTTCTCCGTGGGCAGGCCAAAGGCATCAAAGCCGATGGGGAACAGCACGTTGTAACCCTGCATCCGCTTCTTGCGGCAGATGATGTCCATGGCGGTGAAGGGACGGGCGTGGCCCACATGGAGGCCCTGACCGGAGGGATAGGGGAACTCGATGAGGCCGTAGAACTTCTCCCGGGTCTTGTCCCCGGTGACAGCGGTGAAGGGCTTTTCCTCCAGCCACTTCTCCTGCCATTTCTTTTCAATGGCTGTAAAATCGTACTTCATGGTTGACTCCTTTTATCTGAAATGTTCTGCATTTTGATCGATTTGATCTCAGGACCGCTTTTGTGTCCGCTGCTTGACGCGCCACCAGGCCAGCTGAACAGCCAGTGCGAGCAACGCCGCCGCACACAGCATCTGAAGCGCTGCCGCGGGTTCAAAGGTCCCGCCCCATTTCTCCGTTCCGAACACGGACAGGCAGACGCAGGATACCAGCAGGGACAGGGCATTTCCCAAAAACAGGGCTTTCAGACTGTTTCTGTGGTATGTCCATTTCATCAGCGTAATCACGCCGATGATAGACAGGAAATTCGCCAAAACTTTGCCCGTTTCCCCATGTCCCCAAAATCCCAGATACGCATAGGGAACGCCATAGGCCAGAAAAGGAACGGGGGAAGCCCACAGCTTTTTCATCCTGCAACGCCTCACGCTTTCCGCCGAATAAAGAAAACGCCCCTAAGCCTTACGGCTCAGGGGCGTTGAAAACGCGGTACCACCCTGTTTCCGCCGGTTTCCCGGCGCTCGGTGCGGCAGATAACGATGCCAGCCGTTCCGCCCTACTGCTGTTCAGGCGAAAGACTCCGGGGCCAGTCCTCCCAGGCTCCCCCACCGGCTTGCAGCAAACGCCGGCTCTCTGAAGGCGGGATACCAGGGCTTTTTCCCCATCTCAGTCGATAACGGATTTATTTTATGCGCAAACCGCCGGTTTGTCAAGTCCTCTTACCGGCCGCAGCAGGCAAAACCGTTCCAAATCAGGCCCGTTTTTCCAGATTGCCACTGTATTTCTCCCGGAAGTCGGCAAAGGTGCCGTTGTCCAGTGCCTCCCGGATCTTGGCCATCAGTTCGTTGTAGAACCAGAGGTTGTGCAGCACCGCCAGACGCAGGGCCAGCACCTCGTCCGCCTTGAACAGGTGGCGCAGGTAGGCCCGGGAATGGCTCCGGCACACCGGGCAGTTGCAGCTTTCGCTGATGGGCCGGTCATCGGTGATATACTTCTCGTTCATGATGTTCACGGTGCCCTCCCAGGTAAAGAGCTTTCCGTGACGGCCGTTGCGGGAGGGCATCACGCAGTCGAAGAAGTCCACGCCCCGGGCCACGGCCTCAATGATGTTGCTGGGGGTTCCCACGCCCATGAGATACCGAGGCTTCTCCTTGGGCGCAAAGGGCTCCACCACGTCGATCATCTCGTACATGATCTCCGCCGGTTCACCCACCGCCAAACCGCCGATGGCGTAGCCGTCGCAGTCGATCTTGGCGATCTCCTGCATATGCCAGGCCCGAAGATCCGCGAAGGTGGCGCCCTGGTTGATGCCGAACAGCATCTGATGGGGGTTCACCGTGTCCGGCAGACTGTTGAGCCGGTCATGCTCCACCTTGCAGCGCTGGAGCCAGCGGAGGGTCCGCTCCACCGATGCCTTGGCGTACTCGTACCGGGCCGGGTTCTCCACGCACTCGTCAAAGGCCATGGCGATGTCGCTGCCCAGATTGGACTGGATCTGCATGGATTCCTCCGGGCCCATAAAGATCCGGTGCCCGTCGATATGGCTGGCGAAGGTGACGCCCTCCTCCTTGATCTTCCGCAGAGAGGCCAGCGAAAACACCTGAAACCCGCCGGAGTCCGTGAGGATCGGCCCATCCCAATTCATAAATTTATGGAGGCCGCCCATCTGCCGCACCACCTTGTCACCGGGACGGAGATGCAGGTGGTAGGTGTTGGACAGTTCGATCTGGCAGCCCACATTTTTCAAATCCAACGCCGAAACGCCGCCCTTGATGGCCGCCTGCGTACCCACATTCATAAACACCGGGGTCTGCACCATGCCGCCGTGGGCGCAGGAGAATTCGCCCCGCCGGGCCTTCCCCTCTGTTTTCAAGATCTTAAACATAGCCACATTCCTTTTCGTTTATTGCAAATGCCCTTACATTATAATATAGGGTACCGGAATGTGCAAGAGCGTTATCATCCGCAAAAGCTGGCGATTTGACAAAAACGCACCGGGAGACACTATCTCCCGGTGCGTTTGGGGTAAAATCAATCCGATAAAACCAAATCAGGCCTTGCCGGCGCAGCCGAGGACGTCCACCAGCTTGTGACGGACCAGCTCCTTGATGTTGGCACGGGCGGGCTTCAGGTACTCGCGGGGATCGAACTTATCGGGATGCTCTGCCATGAACTTACGGATGGTGCCGGTCATGGCCAAACGCAGGTCAGAGTCGATGTTGATCTTGCAGACGGACAGCTTGGCAGCCTGACGCAGCTGCTCCTCGGGCACGCCGATGGCGTTGGGCATCTGACCGCCGAACTCGTTGACCATCTTCACATACTCCTGAGGCACGGAAGAAGAGCCGTGGAGCACAATGGGGAAGCCGGGCAGGCGCTTGGAGACCTCTTCCAGAACGTCGAAACGCAGGGGAGGGGGAACCAGAATGCCCTTTTCATTGCGGGTGCACTGCTCGGGCTTGAACTTATAAGCGCCGTGAGAGGTGCCGATGGCGATGGCCAGAGAGTCGCAGCCGGTCTTGGAAACGAACTCCTCGACCTCCTCGGGGCGGGTGTAGGAAGCCTCGTGAGCGGCGACCTTCACATCGTCCTCGATGCCGGCCAGAGTGCCCAACTCGGCCTCGACCACAACGCCGTGATCGTGGGCATACTCCACGACCTTCTTGGTGATCTCGATGTTCTCGGCAAAGGGCTTGCCGGAAGCATCGATCATGACGGAGGTGAAGCCGCCGTCAATGCAGCTCTTGCAGGTCTCGAAGTCCGGGCCGTGGTCCAGATGCAGAACGATGGGGATATCGGGGCAGCACTCCACAGCGGCCTCTACCAGCTTCACCAGATAGGTGTGGTTGGCATAGGCGCGGGCGCCCTTGGAAACCTGCAGGATCACGGGAGCGTGCTCCTCCTGGCAAGCCTCGGTGATGCCCTGCACGATCTCCATATTGTTGACGTTGAACGCGCCGATGGCATAGCCGCCATCATAGGCTTTCTTGAACATTTCAGTAGAAGTAACCAGTGGCATACGAACATCCTCCTATAAAATATAACTTTCTATTTGGGGATCTATCCGTTTTTCATCCCGGAAGCCCTTGTGAACATATTGACAATTTTTTAGATTTCTGGGAGGAAAACGTTTTTCTTTTATCATAATATCACAAAAAAAATAAATTGCAAGTATTTACTTTCTAAAATTTCGATGATATGATACAGGTATCTTATTTTGAATCGTCAGGAGGATTTTCATATGAGCGAATTGAAAGGCGCCTGTATCTTCGGTCAGTCCGGCGGTCCCACTTCCGTTATCAACGCCAGTGCCTACGGCGTGATCGCAACTGCCCTGAAGAACCCCAACATCACCCGGGTCCTGGGTGCAGAGCACGGCATCAAGGGTGTTCTGAATGACCGTCTGTTCGACATGGGTCAGGAGGACCCCGCCGAGCTGGAGCTGCTGAAGTACACTCCTTCCTCTGCTCTGGGTTCCTGCCGCTATAAGATGGCGGACCCCGATGTGGATGACACGGATTACAAGCGCATTCTGGAGATCTTCAAGAAGTATGACGTCCGTTACTTCTTCTATAACGGTGGTAACGATTCCATGGACACCTGCAACAAGATCTCCAAGTATATGCAGAAGGTCGGTTATGACTGCCGCGTGATGGGCGTGCCCAAGACCATTGACAACGACCTGTTCGGCACCGACCACTGCCCCGGCTTCGCCTCCGCCGCCAAGTACATCGCCACCTCCTGCATGGAGGTCTATCAGGACGCCCGCGTCTATGACACCGGCATGGTCTGCATCATGGAGATCATGGGCCGTCACGCCGGCTGGCTGGCTGGCGCTGCTGCTCTGGCTACCGCTTACGGCGCAGGTCCCGACCTGGTGTACCTCCCCGAGGTGGACTTCGACATGGACAAGTTCCTGGCCGACGTGGACCGCATCTATAAGGAAAAGGGCAACTGCATGGTGGCCGTTTCCGAGGGTATCCACTATGCTGACGGCACCTTCGTCTCTGAGGCAAAGACCTCTGCCACCGACGGCTTCGGCCACGCTCAGCTGGGCGGTCTGGCTGCTCACCTGGCCTCTGTGGTCAAGGAAAAGACCGGCGCCAAGGTCCGCGGCATCGAGCTGAGCCTGCTGCAGCGTTGCGGCGCACATCTGGCCTCCGAAACCGACATTGAGGAGTCCGTCATGAGCGGTAAGGCCGCCGTGGAGAACGCCGTGGCCGGCATTACCGATAAGATGGTCGGTTTCCAGTGCACCCGCGACAACGGCAAGTACGTCTGCAAGACGGAGCTGCTGAACCTCACCGACGTGGCCAACACGGAGAAGAAGGTTCCTCTGGAGTGGATCAACAAGGAGCACAACGGCGTGGAGCAGCCCTTCATCGACTATGTGCTGCCCCTGATCCAGGGTGAGCCCAACCTGCCCAAGGTGGATTCCCTGCCCCGCTTCGCCAAGCTGAAGAAGGTTCTGGTAAAGTAAGTCTCCCCTTTAGAATTGTAAAACGCAGCCGCCTGATGGAGTATCCATCAGGCGGCTGATTTGTTGCTTTACTGCTTTCTTTTCATTTTTCCGATTTACTGGTTTCTCTTATAGATGGCCCACAGGCCCTTCATCAGCAGTGTTTTATCGTAAAGGATCTTATTCCGGCAGAATTTCACGATAAAGGGCGCGCTGCCGCCGGTGGCCACGATGTGCAGCTCCTTTCCGGGAAATTCCCCCCGGATGCGGTCGATGATGCCGTCCAGCATGGCGGCGGTGCCGTATACGATGCCGGAGCGCATACAGTCCTCCGTGCTTTTGCCGATCAGGTTTTTCGGGGCCTGAAGGGAAATGGCCGGGAGCTGGGCCGCCCGCCGGGAGAGGGCCTCCAGAGAGACGTTGACCCCCGGCAGCAGAAGGCCGCCCTCATAGGTCCGTCCCTCGGAAATGACACCGATGGTAGTGGCGGTACCCATGTCGATGGTGATGATGGGCGCGGTGAACTGTTCCAGCGCCGACACAGCGTCCGCCACAATGTCCGCCCCCACCTGACTTTGGACCGCCAGGCGGATATTCAGTCCCGTTTTCACGCCGGGGCCCACCACCACAGGCGGCTTGCCCAGCAGACGGGTCAGCGCTTTCTCCATCATAAAGTTCAGCGGCGGCACCACGCTGCACAGAATGGAATCCGTCACATCCTCATAGCGGAAATGGTAAAGCTGAAACAGGTTCATCAGATCCACGCAGATCTGATCCGCCGTCTTTCGGTAGTCCGTATCCAAGGATGCCAAAAAGCGCAGCTCCCCATCCAGCCCAAACAGCCCTGTGGAAATCGTGGAGTTGCCGATATCGACCGCCAACAGCATACAAAGCCGCCTCCTCTCACACAATGTATCGTTCCGTTTCATCATACCACGGAGGGATTTCTCTTGCAAGTAGCACGGGCCTTGTTTATAATAGCATCGAGCCGTCATTCTATGCGTCAGGAGGGACTTTTATGGAGCTGACCCGGTACGCTTCCCCGCTGGGAACTATATTTTTAGCCGCCGACAACGGTGCGCTGGCCGGTCTGTGGCTGGAAGGGCAGAAATATTTCGCCGCCACGCTGGACGAAGCCGCCGTGGAACGGGACGATCTGCCCGTGTTCCGTCAGGCCGCCGCGTGGCTGGACGCCTATTTTGCCAAGCAGCCTCTCCCGGATCTGCCGCCGCTGGCCCCCAAGGGCAGCGATTTCCGTCAGGCGGTGTGGCGGCTGCTGTTGGAGATCCCCTACGGTCAGGTAACTACCTACGGCGCGCTGGCCCAGATTCTCCGGGACCGGGGAATTTCCGCTGCGGCCCAGGCGGTCGGCGGCGCGGTGGGGCACAACCCCATTTCTATCCTCATCCCCTGTCACCGGGTAGTAGGAGCGGACGGCAGTCTCACTGGCTACGCCGGAGGCGTGGAGAAAAAGCGCTTTCTGCTGGCATTGGAGGGCGTGGATATGACAAATCTCTACATGCCCAAGCGGGGCACGGCCCTGTGACCGTTCCGGCGTTCTTTATATTTGCAGACAAATGCCCCCGGCGGGAATATTCCCGCCGGGGGCATTTTTATTTGCCTTTACAGGATAATGCAGATCAGCCCGCCGCTGCCCTCGTTGATGATGCGGGTCAGTGTCTCCTGCAGCTTTTTCCGGGCATCCTCAGGCATACGCTTCAGTTTGGTTTGCAGATCGTCGCTGACCACCTCGTGAAAGCTGCGTCCGAAAATGTTGGACTGCCAGATCTTACTGGTGTCCCCTTCAAACTCCTGAAGCAGATAATTCACCATGTCCTCAGACTGCTTCTCATTACCCACGATGGGACTGACCGCCGTCTCAATATCCGCCCGGATCATGTGGATACTGGGGGCGCTGGCCTTCAGGCGGACACCGTACCGCCCTCCCTGCTTCATGATCTCCGGTTCCTCCAGCTTCAATTCGTCGATTCCCGGCACCACGATGCCATAGCCCGTTTCCCGGACATCCCGCAGCGCCCCGGCCACCTTGTCATATTCCGTCTTGACGCCGGCCAGCTTTGTCAGCAGGCTCATGAGGTCACCGTCATCCCCCACATCAAAGCCGGACTGCTCCGAGAGCGTCCGGTAGAACATCTCCCGGGGCAGGCTCACCCGTGCGGCGGCTACGCCGGTGCCAAGGTCGATGGCTGTGATGAGCGCCTCGCTGATGTTCTCGTTTTCTCCCAGTTTCTTCACTGCGCCGTCGATCTCCCGGATGTGGTGCAGCTCCGCCATGCTCTGCCGGATGGCGTCATAGATTCCCGCCTTTACCGGATGCTCTCCCGGCAAAGCGTCCACCCAGGGCGGTAGGAAAATATCCAGTTCCCGCATGGGGAACTCATACAGCACCGCCTTCAGGATCTCCCCTACATCTTCCTCCTCCAGCCGCAAACAGTTCACCGGCACACACTTCACCTGATACCGGCTGGCGATGTCCCCGGCCAAGGCCAGAGTCCGGTCCGATTTGGGGTCCTCGCTGTTCAGCAGGACGATAAACGGCTTTCCCAGCTCCTGCAATTCCCGGATCACCCGCTCCTCCGGTTCCAGATAATCCTCTCTGGGAATGTCGGAAATGCTGCCGTCTGTGGTGATGACGATGCCGATGGTGGAATGCTCCGCGATGACCTTCCGGGTGCCGATCTCCGCCGCCTCCGTCATGGGGATAGGATGATCGTACCACGGCGTTGTGACCATCCGGGGCTGATCATCCTCCGTCTGGCCCAAGGCCCCCCGGACCATGTAGCCCACGCAGTCAATGAGACGGACGGAAAAGGCCGCGCCCCCCTCCAACTGGATCTGGGCCGCCTCCTCCGGCACGAACTTCGGTTCCGCCGTCATCACCGTGCGGCCGGAGCCGCTCTGGGGCAGCTCATCTCTGGCCCGCTCCCGGCGGTACACATTGTCAATATTGGGAATGATCTGTGTCTCCATGAACCGCTTGATAAAGGTGGATTTCCCTGTCCGCACCGGCCCTACCACACCGATATAGATGTCGCCCGCAGTGCGGGTGGCAATATTCTGATAGATCGAGGTATTCATAGCATCCCGTCCTTTTTCCGCTTTTATAGTCCATTTCTATGAGACAGCCCGGAAAAGTATGACAGCCCGTCTGTCTTTGTTCATTCCCACCAAATCACCCGCCGCACGTTCGGCGCATTTTGTCGTTTTCACTTCTTTACATTACCAATTTATCATGGTAAACTACTACCACAATAAATCAATTGCTCAAACAATTCTTCAGGAGGAATGGAACATGAAAAAGTTGACTGCATTTGTACTCTCTGCTATGATGGTTCTGTCTCTGGCTGCCTGCGGTGCCAAGACCGAGACCCCCGCTGATACCAGCACCCCCGCCGCCGATGCGACCAAGCCTGCTGAAGTCGCCAAGCTGACCTACGCAGTGGAAGCCGGTTCCGCCGGTGAGGAAGTGGCACTGGCCAACGGCTACAACGTTGTATCCGTAGACTCTCAGGCCAAGGCACTGATGGAAGTGCAGGCCGGCACCGCCGATGCCGCTATCATCGACTCCCTCATGGCCGGTGCCATGGTGGGTGAAGGCACCAGCTATCCCAATCTGACCATCACCGATCAGAAGCTCACCGAGGAGCTGTACGGCGTCGGCTGCCGCAAGGGCAGCGATTTGGCCTCTTTCATCAACTCCGTGATGGCTGACGCTTACGCCGACGGCGTTCTGGAAGCAACCGCTGAGACCTACGGCGTACAGGCCGCTCTGGTGGAGCAGCCCGCATCCGAGTTCACCGCTTCCGAATCCGACAGCGACGTGCAGTACATCAAGGACAAGGGCACGCTGGTCATCGGCATCACCGAGTTTGAGCCCATGGACTATCAGGACGCTGACGGCAACTGGATCGGCTTCGACGCCGACATGGCCAAGCTGGTAGCGGAAAAGCTGGGCGTGGAGCCTGTGTTTACCGTGATCAACTGGGACAACAAGGTCTTCGAGCTGAACGGCAAGGGCATCGATGTGGTCTGGAACGGCATGACCATCACCACCGCCGCCCAGGAATCCATGGAGTGCACCAACGCTTACTGCAACAACGCCCAGGTCATTGTGACCAAGTAACTCCGCAAATCATACAGCAAAGGCAGAGAGCGGTCGCTCTCTGCCTTTGAGCGGCATATTTCCCGCATACACTTTCCTTCCTCCCCCTTCGTTCCCCCCATTATCACTACATAGAGGAGAATTCTTTCATGTTCTGGACTGTTACCCTCTCCATCCTGCAAGGCTGTAGTCAGGCGGTCAAGCTGTTTTTCCTGACGCTGCTGTTCGCGCTGCCCCTTGGTCTGGTAGTGGCCTTCGGCTCCATGAGCAAGTGGGCGCCCTTCCGGGCTTTGGCCTACCGGCAGCAGGAAGCGCGGGGCTTTGCCCGCTGGCTCTCCCAGCTCCGGCCCCTGTCTGCCCTGACCAACGTCATCGTCTGGGTTATCCGGGGTACGCCGCTGATCCTCCAGCTTATCATCATTTTCTACGGTCCCGGCACCTGGTTCGGCACAAATCCGTGGAACGCCTTCCGGGACGGACGCATGACTGCCTGCTGCATCGCCTTCATCATCAACTACGCCTGCTACTTCTCCGTGATCTACCGGGGCGGCATTGAGGGCGTCCCGGCAGGTCAGCGGGAAGCCGGTGAGGTGCTGGGCCTGACCAAGCGGCAGATCTTCTTCAAGATCACCCTTTTGCAGATGGTCAAGCGGATCATCCCCCCCATGTCCAATGAGATCATCACACTGGTGAAGGACACCTCTCTGGCCCGGACCATCGCCATCATTGAGATCACCATGGCCGGCGAAGCTTTTATGAAGTCCAAGGGTATTACCTGGCCTCTGTTCTATACCGGCGTGTTCTATCTGGCCTTTGTGGGTCTTTTGACGCTCCTGTTCAGCTTCATCGAGCGTAAGCTCAGCTATTTTAAGTAAGGGAGGGCTTTGAAATGTCGATCTTAACCGTACAGCATCTGGAAAAGCATTTTGAAAACACAAAGGTCCTCAACGACATCAGCTTCTCTCTGGAGGAGGGGCAGGCCCTTTCCATCATCGGTTCCTCCGGCAGCGGCAAGACCACGCTGCTGCGGTGTCTGAACTTTCTGGAAACGCCGGACGCCGGCACCATCACCGTACAGGACAAGGTGCTGTTTGACGCCGACCATCACGCAAACTGCTCCGAAAAGGAGATCCGGAAAAACCGGCTCCACTTCGGCATGGTGTTCCAGTCCTTCAACCTTTTTCCCCAGTATACGGCTTTGGAAAACGTGACCCTCGCCCGGGAACTGATGGCCAAAGACACCGGCGAGAGCAAGGACGCCATCCGGGCCGCCGGAATGGAGCTGCTGGACCAGATGGGCCTTGCGGACCGTGCCGGGCACTATCCTCATCAGCTTTCCGGCGGTCAGCAGCAGCGGGTGGCCATCGCCCGGGCACTGGCGCTCCACCCGGATATTCTCTGCTTTGACGAGCCAACCTCCGCGCTGGATCCGGAGCTGACCGGCGAGGTACTGAAGGTTATCCGTGGTCTGGCGGAACAGAAAACCACCATGATCATCGTCACTCACGAGATGGCCTTCGCCCGGGACGTGGCGGATCAGGTGATCTTCATGGACGGCGGCTTCATCGTGGAACAGGGCGATCCCAAGCAGGTCATCGACCACCCTCAGGAGGAGCGCACCAAGCAGTTTCTGGCCCGCTTCGCGGAAAACAACTGATATGACCAGGCCCCGTGCCTTGAACAGCCCCCATTTGTCGGATCGTCCGGCAAATGGGGGCTGTTCTCTATCAAGCTATTTACCGAAACTAACAGGTCTGTACCGTCCCATGTTCCGTTCCTCTAAATCACAAGTCTTATTGGACTGGGTAACTGCATCCGAGCAAAAACACCGTGCTTGCGGGAACGGACGGCAAAGCTGTATCAGGTCTGCGGTTCCGCTTTCGCGCCGCACATCAAAAAAAGGGCTTGCCATCTGCGATACGCAGACAGCAAGCCCTTTTGGCTGCTTAAATCGAACAGTCCGACCAGACTTAGTTCTTCTCGTCCTCGTCAGCCTTGGGAGCCTCCACAGCGGGAGTCTCTTCCTTCTTTTCGGCCTTCTTCTCCTTCTTCTCGACCTCGGGCTGCTCACCGGTCTGGACGCCCACCTGGGACACGGCCCACTTGGTCAGCTCCATGCGGACACGGTCATCGCTGGTCTCAATCACAATGGTGTTGGGGTTCACCATAACGATCTTGCCCACAATGCCGCCGATGGTGGTGATCATATCACCCTTCTTCAGGCTGTCACGCATGTTCTGTGCCTGCTTCTTCCGCTTGTTCTCAGGACGGATCATGAAGAAATACATCACCGCCATGAGGGCAACAATCATAATCATACTTTCCATAGTTCAAGGTTCTCCTTCAGTGTTGAAATCAGAATGTATCTATTATATCAAAGCTGACACTATTTGCAAGCCTTTTCTCAAGAAAGCAGTCTGCAATTTCATTTCAGCGGTCTGAAACAACGGACACCGATGTGCATCACCCTCGCGGGGCCAGATAAATCAGGTTCCGGTCCGCGAGGAAATTCGACACACTGTAAAGCACCACGGCGGTATCGATGCCCTGCTCCGCCATGTAGTCCGCCACGGAGGCGTGGTAGTACCGCAGGTCCACCAGATGCACCTCGGAAAAGCGCTGGGCCAGAAAGGGCGCCAGCGAATCGGAATAGGAGTCCCGGATCAGCAGCAGCTTGCTGCCGTCGGTGATCGCCGGGTTTTCAAGGACGCACAACGGCTGATTGCCGCCGAGGAAGGAGCTGTATTTATCCTTGTGCTCCAGATAGCTGCGGTCATACAGCCGCCCCGGCTCCTCCTTGCCGGATTTCCACGATGTGACCCACAGATCGTCCTCGGACACCCAATACTCTATGGTATCCGGGGTAATCCAATGGATACCGGAGGTGGAGTACAGGGTTCCGTTGAAGTCCATGCTGGCAACTTCCGGTGTAAAGTCAGTTTCCTTTAATGACTCCTTTCCCAAGGCGGCCAACAGCGCATTGGCTCCGTAGAACGCCCCACGGGTGGTCCAGTGGTGGTCGGTTCGGTAATAGATAGGTTCCCCCGCGTGTTCCGTCAAGGCTCCCAGCAGATCCACCGTGGGCAGGCCCGTTTTCTCCGCCGCACTTTGGATGAATGCAGCCTCATCGAAGCTGGGCGCGCCCTGCGGCAGCCTGTCCTTCCAGACCTCTGCCGCCGAGGGGATCAACCCCAAAAGCACCCGGCCATGAGATGCTTCTCCAAACCGCTTCACATCGTCCAAATTCTTTTCCATCTGAAGCCTGTCCGGTTCGTCCACCTTGGCGATAAGGGTATCACCGCAAAGATAGGCGCCGTTGAATTCCCGCTTGCCCAACATCTGCTCGCACCGGGCCTTCAGGCCCGTCCAGTCATCCCGCAGAGGGAACTGGTCGGCAAAATAGTCCTCCATCCCCGCGGTAAAACTGCCGTTTTTCAGGGTTTCCAAAGAAAAGTCCGGGAACTGGGCCAGCGTCCGGTTTTCCGTTTCAGAGCGCGCCCGGTCCGGCAGCGCAATGTGCCACGCCAGCAATCCTGCCAGAAACAGGCAGAAAATCCCCGTGGTCAGCCGTCCCTTGTTCGCCATGCGGTTCCCTCCCTTCTTGGGCAAAATAAAGAATCAGAATCGGAAATACAAAAATGGGTTGTAGCTGCCGTCTACCAAGTAGGCCGTGCAGATCACCAGCCCCGCCGCCATCAGCAGCGGCCCCAGCAGGTCTCTCGTCCGCTCCGGCAGCCGGTCCCAGCCCTTCCGGGGCAGACGGGTGGAGCCAACCGTTAAAAGCAGCAGCGTCAGGCCATAGGCTATCAGGTAGTAGCCGTCAGCGGCGCTCCACAGCGTTCCGCTGCCGAAGCAGGTTTTGAAATACCTGACGCAGACAGCGAGATCCTCCATGGCGAACACGCCCCAGCCCACGAACACCACCACAAGCGTGTAGAAATGCCGCAGCCACGATGGCAGCTTTTGGAGGAAGTCCCGCAGCAGATACTTTTCCAGCATGAGCCACACAAAGAAGTGCAGACCCCATAGGATGAAATTCCAGCTCGCCCCGTGCCAGAAGCCGGTGCAGAACCAGACAAGGAAGATATTCCGCACCGTCCGCCATGTCCCCTTCCGGCTGCCGCCCAAGGGGATATACAGATATTCCCGGAACCATGTGGTCAGGGAAATGTGCCACCGCCGCCAGAACTCCGTCACGGAGGCAGCGGTATAGGGGTAGTTGAAGTTTTCCGGGAAGTAAAAGCCCAGCATCTGCCCCATGCCGATGGCCATGTCGGAATAGCCGGAGAAGTCGAAATAGATCTGGAAGCCGAAGGCCGCGATGCCCAGCCAGCCGCCGAAAGCCGTCAGTGTCCCGGCAGACTGCGCCGCCAGTTCCGCGTCCCACAGCGCGCCGATGCTGTTGGCCAGCAGCACTTTTTTCGCAAGGCCCACGGTGAACCGCCGTGCCCCGGCGGCGAACGCCGATGCCGTGTTCGTCCGGTGAATCAGCTCCGCCGCAACATCCTTATAGCGAACGATAGGCCCCGCCACCAGCTGCGGGAACATGGTCACATAGGCGCCGAAGGACACCATGTTCCGCTGGGCGGGCGCGTCCTGCCGGTAGACATCAATGGTATAGCTCATGGTCTGAAAGGTAAAAAAGGAAATGCCGATGGGCAGGGGCAATCCCAGGGTGGGAATGGAAACGCCGGGGATCAGAGAGAGGTTGGCGGCGAAGAAATCCCAATACTTGAAAAAGCCCAGCAGACCTAAATTCAGCAGCACGCTCTCCGCCACGAACCACCGGGCCAGCTTGTCCCGGCTGCGGTACTTCTCCACCAGAAGACCGTGGGTATAGTCGATGAGGATGGACAGCACCATGATACTGATATAGACCGGCTCCCCCCAGCCGTAGAACACCAGGCTGGCCAGCAGCAGCGCCAGGTTCCGCCACCGAAGAGGATCGGCGAAGTAGATCGCCAGCGTGATCGGCAAAAAACCGAACAAAAAGGGTAAGCTGCTGAAACGCATGGGCTGTTCACCTCCTTTTTCTGTAAAGCAATTCTGCTTTAATGGCGTTGAAATGCAGCGTTTTTTCCGTTTCTATATAGCAAACCAGCCGTGGTGTCACGGCTGGTCGTTCCGCGTCAGACTGTTACGCGCCAAACTGTGCGTTCCAGGCGTCCTCGATCTCCGTCTGGTGCTCGCCGGAGGCGATCATTGCCACATAGGCGCCGTTTTGCAGCACCTTGGCAGCCTTCCACTGGTCAATGGTCTCAGGATAGAAGGCATCCCCGTCCGCCTGACTGTCGATCCGGGTCTGGAGGATCTTCACCGCCTGCGCAGCATCCTGCTCACTGTCGGCTTGCAGGAACACATACTCGCTTACGGCGTAGGACATCACCGGGGCCTTGGCCAGAAGCTGCTTGGCGGGGATGTCCCCCAGACCCGGATAGTACATCTCCAGCATTTCACCGTCCAGATCCATCATATCGTCGCCCCAGCCGTATTGCTCCGCCAGAGCATTATAAAATCCGGTCAGATCCACGTCATTGGCAGTCTCCGTTTTGCTGCCGCAGGCGGTCAGCAGGCCGCACAGAGTCAGGGCCACAGCCACCAGCGCAAACAATTTCTTCATAGTGCCTCCTTATGAACGTCCCTCAAGGGCGTTCATTTTCTTTCTATTGTGTTCTCTGCTTGCTAATATACACGATTTGCGTTATAATAGTCAAGAAACAAGCGGTAACAATCCGATTACAGAAAAGAGGTTTTTTCATGTACAGCTTCCGCAACGATTACAGCGAAGGCGCGCATCCCCAGGTTCTTCAGGCTCTGACGGACACCAATCTGGTCCAGACCTGCGGCTACGGCGTGGACCCCATCTGTGAGGAGGCCCGTGACCTGATCCGGACGGTCTGCGCCGCTCCCGAGGCAGACGTTCACTTCCTGGTCGGCGGCACCCAGACCAACCTGACGGTCATCACGGCGCTGCTGGCCTCCTATGAGGCGGTGATCGCCGCCCACACCGGCCACGTCAACTGCCATGAGACCGGCGCCATCGAAGCCACCGGCCACAAGGTCTGCGTGGAGACCTCCCCGGACGGCAAGGTGACTCCCGCTATGGTGGAGGCCGTTCTGGCCCGTCATGACGGCACGGAGCACATGGTCTCCCCCAAGATGGTCTACATTTCCGATACCACTGAGATCGGCACCGTCTACACCAAGGCGGAGCTGACCGCTCTGCGACACTGCTGCGACGAGCACGGCCTGCTGCTGTTCCTGGACGGCGCCCGTCTTGGCTCCGCCCTCACCTCCCCGGAAAGCGATCTGACACTGGCGGATCTGGCGGCGCTGACGGATGTGTTCACCATCGGCGGCACCAAGAACGGCGCGCTGTTTGGCGAGGCCGTGGTGCTGACGGTCCCCTGCCCCCACTTCCGCTGGCACATCAAGCAGCGGGGCGGTATGCTGGCCAAGGGCCGGCTGCTGGGCGTACAGTTCCAGGCGCTGCTGAAGGACGATCTCTACTTCGACATCGGCCGTCACGCCAATGACATGGCTTTCCGTCTGCGGGACGGCTTCAAGGCGCTGGGCTATGAGTTCCCGGTCCCCTCCCCCTCCAACCAGCAGTTCCCGGTCATGAAGATCCAGACCGCCGAAAAGCTGGCCGCCATGGGCTTTGAGTTCCAGGTGGAGCGGGTCATCGACGAAGAACACATTATGTACCGCTTCGTCACAAGCTGGGCCACTCCCGAAAGCGCTATTGACGATCTGCTGAACGCTCTGGCTCAGTGCCAGTAATCGCGATTTCCGGCAAAACAGCTCATAAATCCCCTGCTCTTTTGAAAAAAGGGCAGGGGATTCTTCTTTTTTTGACAAGTTTTTCTTGACACGAACATCTGTTCGATGTATGATAAAAGCAGATAAAACATTTGTTCGATTGGAGGAACGTGTTATGATCGGTTGGAGCTTTTTCTTTATGCTGGTAGGCGTATCCACTTTGGCTTCCCAGGTATTCCGGGTAGTGGACTATATTGAACAGCCCGCCCGTCATACCCGCCGCCACGCTGCGGCACGGTGAAGATGGACGTTCTTGCCAAGCTGGAGATCCTGACGGACGCAGCCAAGTATGACGCCGCCTGTACCTCCAGCGGCGTCCGCCGCGGGTTCCGGCAGGGCTATATCGGCAACACCACCTCGTCCATCGCCGGCTGCTGCCATACCTTCTCCGCTGATGGGCGGTGCGTCACGCTCCTGAAGGTGCTGATGAGCAACTGCTGTGTCTATGACTGCGCCTATTGCGTCAACCGGCGGAGCAACGATACCCGGCGGGCGGCGTTTACGCCGCAGGAGCTGGCGGACCTGACCATCAACTTCTACCGGCGGAATTATATTGAGGGGCTGTTCCTCTCCTCCGGGGTACTGCGGAATCCGGACTACACCATGGAGCAGATGATCCGGGCCATCCGCATCCTTCGGGAAGAATACCGCTTCAACGGCTACATCCACGCCAAGGCCATCCCCGGCGCCGCCCCGGAGCTGGTGGAGCAGCTGGGCCTTTTGGCCGACCGACTGAGCTGCAACATCGAGCTGCCCTCAGAGACAGGACTGCGGACTCTGGCCCCGGAAAAGACGAAGGCCGCTGTACTGGCTCCTATGCGGCAGATCCAAGTCAGAAGTATTCAAAATAAAGAAGAACTGGTCAAGTACCGCCACACGCCCAAGTTCGCCCCGGCGGGCCAGAGCACCCAGATGATCGTGGGTGCCACGCCGGACAGCGACCTCCACATTCTGCGGCTGACGCAGGGGCTTTATGACCGGTATCAGCTGAAACGGGTATTTTTCTCCGCCTATGTGCCGGTAGTAGAGAGTGCCCTTCTCCCCTCCAAGGAAACCAAACCGCCCCTGCTGCGGGAACATCGGCTCTATCAGGCGGACTGGCTGCTGCGGTTTTACGGGTTCCGTGCGGAGGAACTGCTGGATGAGCAGACCCCTTCCTTTGACCCCCGTCTGGACCCCAAATGCTGCTGGGCCTTGCGGCATCCTGAATTTTTCCCCGTAGAGGTGAACCGGGCGGATTACGAAGCGCTGCTGCGCGTCCCCGGTCTGGGGGTAGTATCCGCCCGCCGCATCCTGACTGCCCGGCGGACTGGCCCCCTGCAGCTGGAAAATCTGCCGAAATTAGGTGTGGTCATGAAGCGGGCGCAGTATTTCCTCACCGCCAATGGCCGCATGGCCGACGGTCTGCGCTTCACGCAAGACAGCCTTCTGCGAAACCTCATCGCCGTGGAGCAGTCCCTGCTGCCCCAGCCGGAGATGCGACAGCTTTCTCTGTTCGACGATGCCGTTTAAGTCCGGAGGTGCCCTATGAACGAAATGATCTACACCTATGACGGCAGCTTCGAGGGCTTTCTCTGCTGCATTTTTGACAGCTACGCCAACAAAGAAGTCCTCACCGCCATTACCGACGATGAGGACTCTGCGCCTATTCTGTTTCCCGTCCGGGCAATCCGCACCGACAGCGGCCACGCCGGACGGGTTCTGCGAAAATTGCACAAGCTCTCCCCCTACGGAGAGGAGCTGGTACGCCGGGGATTTCTCACCTGCATGGAGGAACGCGAGATCCGCCTGTACCGGCTGGTGGTAAAGCTGCTGCGGGAAGGTCCCAGTTTTCTGCGGAACTTTTCCGACGAGACGCTTCATCCGGTAGCGACAGCCGTCCGGCATCTCAACGGCGAAGCCCATCTTTTAAAAGGCTTTCTCCGCTTCTCCGATCTGGGCGGCATTCTGGGAAGCGAGATCGAACCGAAAAATAGGGTCCTCCCCATTCTGCGGAGCCACTTCTGCGCCCGCTATCAAAACGAGAAATTTTTCATTTATGACCGTGTCCACCACGAGGCGCTGTTTTACGCCGCCGGCAAGGCCGTCATTCGCCCCTTGGCGGACTTTCAGATGGCGCCGCCGAATGAAACGGAGGCCGCCTACCGGCTGCTTTGGAAGCGGTTTTACGATACCGTGGCTATTCGGGAGCGGGAAAATCCAAAACTACGAATGACCCACATGCCAAAGCGTTATTGGTCCACCATGACGGAATTTCAGGATGATCCCTATTTCACTCCGCAAAGCTCTGCCGCAGCCGTTCCAGTCCCCGGCGTTCCAGCCGGGAAACCTGCACCTGGGACACCCCCAGCACCCGGGCGGCCCGCTCCTGCGTCAGCCCCTTGAAATAGCGGAGCAGAATCGTCATGCGCTCCTTTTCCGGCAGTTGATCCACCGCCTCCCGCAGGGCGATGCGCTCCACAAGTCCCTCCTCCGGAGCCTCTGTGCCCAGCAGCCCCTCCAGCGCAAGGCCGTCCGCTGTTTCCCGCTGCAAGGAATCCGGTGCCTCTGTGGCCAGATCCACTTGGGCGATCTCCTCCGGTGTCCATCCGGTCTGGGCCGACAGTTCGGAGAGGGACGGCTCCCGCCCCAACTCCTGCCGCAGCCGCTCCCGCAGGGCATACAGAGTCAGTGCCTGCTCCCGGATGCTCCGTCCCACCTTGATGGTGCCGTCATCCCGGAGAAACCGCCGGATCTCCCCGGCGATCTTGGGAACGGCATAGGTGGAAAAGCAGGTGCCGTAGGAAAAATCAAACCCCCGGATCGCTTTCAGAAACCCAAGACATCCCAGCTGGTACAGATCGTCCGGCTCCACTCCCCGGCCGTAATACCGGCGGACCACACTCCAGATCAGGCCGTTGTTTTCCAGCACTGCCTGCTCACATGCGTCCCGGTCCCCCTCCTGAGCCGCCCGCAGCAGCTCCATGGCGCCATTCATCGCTTGATCCGGGGGGCGATCTTCTTTTTCATCACCACGGTGGTACCCCGGCCAGCCACGGACCGCACCTTTAAACTATCCATAAAGCTCTCCATGATGGTGAAGCCCATGCCGCTGCGTTCCTCTCCTCCGGTGGTGAACATGGGCTGCCGGGCCTTTTCCACATCCGGGATGCCCCGGCCGTAGTCCCGCACCGTGATCTCCAGCACTTGTCCGGTACAGATCCGGACCTTCACCGTCACCTTGCCGATCCGGTCCGGGTACGCATGGACGATGGCGTTGGTGGCCGCCTCAGAAACGGCGGTCTTGATGTCCTCCAGCTCGTTGAGAGTGGGGTCCATCTGTGCCGCGAAGCAGGCCACCGCGGAGCGGATAAACCCCTCGTTGCTGCTCTGGCTGGGAAACTGCAAAGTGACTTCATTTTCCGTCTTTATTTTCATTATGTAAACCTCCCGTTATTGAATGGAAACCAGCCGCCCGATGCCGGCAGCGTCCAGAACACGGCGGGCCTGCTCCGGCACGTTCCGGAGCACAACGCTGCCCTCCATCAGCTGCATCCGCTGCTGAGACCGAAGGATCAGGGCGATCCCGGAGCTGTCCATAAAGGTCACACCCGCAAAGTCTAAGATCAGACTTCGGGGAAGGGCCGCATCAATGGCGATCTCCACTTCCTTCAAGGCATTTCTGGCCCCGTGATGGTCCATTTCTCCGCTGAATTCCAGCAACAGCTCCCGGTCTGTGTCCCGCGCTCGTATATCCATACTATTCCCTCTTTTGTCGAATTTTATCCCCATTTGTCAAATCAGCTCAGAAGGTACTCTGCTCCGATCAGATCTGTTGGGGAATGGCTTGTCTTACGGTGATGGTAGCATATTCGCCGGACAGGTTTCTGTCGAAGCCGGGTGCGACTGTCATATTTTTTATGTAAATCTCTGCCGGTTATCTCTCACCTGCCGTATCACGGTCAAAATCGACGGAAAACGTTCCCTTAATGCGCCCATGGCCCTGCCTTCGGGCCCATAATAGCGCACTTGAAATTTGCAGCAAAAAAGCGGCCCATGCGTAAAACGCATAGGCCGCTCTTTTCGTGCAGTCAAAGCAGATTAGATCCAGTTTTCAGAAAACGGTTTTTCCGTTAATACAACGCTTCACCAGTATAGACCAGCTTGGCGTCACCAGTGAGGGTGATCTTCTCGTCGGTGTAATTCACCACCAGATCACCGCCGGCAGCCCGGACGGTCACATCCCGTCCCTTTTCGCACATACCGTTGGCCACGGCCGCCACCACAGCGGCGCAGGCACCGGTGCCGCTGGCCATGATCTCGCCGCTGCCCCGCTCCCAGACCCGCATTTTGATGGTGCTGGGATTCACCACGCGAATAAACTCTGCGTTGATCCGCTCCGGGAAATAGGGAGCCTGCTCAAACCGGGGACCGAGGAACTCCACATCCACATCGTCGATCCGGGGGCAGAAGGCCACGCAATGGGGCTCTCCCACGTCTACGCAGGTGATGTTGAAGGACTGTCCGCCGATATACACCGGGTAATCCACCACCGTCTTTTCCGCGATGGCAAACCGGAAGGCCGCCGCATCCAGAGAGGCGCAGCCCATATCCACACAGGCGGAGGTCACAAGACCGTTGGCGGTGTAGAGGTGTACCTCCCGGACGCCGGCACCGGTCTCGATCCGCATATCTTCCTTTTTCACCAGACCGTTGTCATACAGGTACTTGCCCATGCAGCGCAGGGCGTTGCCCGCCGTGGTGCTCTCGCTGCCGTCGGCGTTGAACAGCCGGATCTTCGCGTCGGCAATGTCGGAATGCTCCATCAGGACGATCCCGTCGGCGCCGATGCCGTAGTGCCGGTCACAGAAGGTGACGCACAGGGACTCCGGGCAGGTGATCTCGCCGTGGAAGTTTTCCAGAAAGATGTAATCGTTTCCGCAGGTCTGCAGCTTGGAGAATTTCAGCTTCTGACGCTCGCTGCGGAGGTGGCAGATGTCGATGAGCTCCGTGTTCCGCTGGTTGTAGCGGCTGGCCAGAATATCCGTCAGCGCGTTGGCGGTATCCAGAGAGGTCAGGCACGGGATCCCCAGCTGGACGCAGCGGTGGTTCAGATGGATGAAGTCCCGGATATAGATGGGCTCCGTGGAGCCGGTGAGGATCACATAGTCGATCCGGCCGTTTTCAAGGAGCTGGAACACCCGGTTGTCCTTCCCCAGCTTGCCCACGATCTCCACATCGGTACCCAGACGGGAGATCTCTCTGGCGGTGCCGTCGGTGGCGTAGAGCTTGTAGCCCATTTCGTCCAGCTTCCGGGCGATGTTGACGATCTCCGGCTGATCCCGGTGGTTCACGGAGATCAGCACGCCGCCGCGGGTCTCCTTCTCCACCTTGTATCCGGCAGAGACAAGGCCCTTGAACAGGGCCTCCTGCATATTTTTGCCAAGGCCCAGCACCTCGCCGGTGGATTTCATCTCCGGGGAGAGGGCGGCGTTGGCATCGGTGATCTTCTCAAAGGAGAACACAGGCACCTTCACGGCCACATAGGGGGGCTGGCGGTACAGACCAGTGCCGTAGCCCAGAGATGCCAGAGGCTGACCCACCATGACGCGGGTAGCCAGATCCACCATGGGTACGCCGGTGACCTTGGAAATGTAGGGCACCGTGCGGCTGGCGCGGGGGTTCACCTCAATGACGTACAGCTCGTTCTGGTAGATCAGATACTGAATATTGATGAGGCCATGGGTTCCCAGAGACAGGGCCAGCTTTTCCGAGCAGTCCACAATGACCTTCAGCATCTTATCTCCGATGGAGAAGGGCGGATAGACAGCGATGGAGTCGCCGGAGTGGACACCGGTGCGCTCGATGTGCTGCATGATGCCGGGGATCAGGACGTCCTTGCCGTCGGAAATGACGTCCACTTCCAGTTCCTTGCCCATGAGGTACTGGTCCACCAGCACCGGGTTTTCGATCTTGCCGGAGAGAATGACCTCCATATAGGTCCGCACGTCCTCGTCATTGTGAGCGATGACCATGTTCTGGCCGCCGATGACGTAGGAGGGGCGCAGCAGCACGGGATAGCCCAGCTCATGAGCGGCGTCCAGCGCCTCCTGCATACCGGTGATGGCCCGGCCCTGAGGCCGCTTGATAGAGAACCGCTCCAGCAGGGCATCGAACCGTTCCCGGTCCTCTGCCATGTCGATGGACTCAGCGCTGGTACCCAAAATGGGGATACCGTGGCTGTCCAGGAACTTGGTGAGCTTGATGGCCGTCTGGCCGCCGAAGGCCACCACCACGCCCACGGGCTTTTCCACCTCGATGATGTGCATGACATCCTCGGGGAACAGAGGCTCAAAGTACAGACGGTCGGCGGTATCATAGTCCGTGGAGACGGTCTCGGGATTGTTGTTGACGATGACTACCTCGTAGCCCAGCTCCTTCAGCGTCCAGACGCAGTGGACGGAGGAGTAGTCAAACTCAATGCCCTGCCCGATGCGGATGGGGCCGGAGCCCAGCACCATAATGACGGGCTTGCCGCTGCGGGGGAAGGTCCGGGATTCGCAGAACTTATCAAAAGTGGAATAGAAATAGGGAGTTTCGGCATCGAACTCCGCGCCGCAGGTGTCCACCATCTTGTAGACGGCGTCTTTCTTTTCACAGGGCAGCGCGGCAGCGTCGGAGAGACGCTTGAGGGTATCGTCGGGATAGCCCATCTTCTTACCGGTCTCATAATGCTCAACAGTGAGGCCGTCCTTTTCCAGAGCCTTTTCAAATTCCGCCATCTTCTTCAGCTTTGCAAGGAACCAGCGGTCGATCCGGGTGATGCTGAAGATCTCGTCGATGGACGTACCGCCCTTCAGGGCCTCAAAGATGGTGAACAGCCGGTGGTCATCCACCCGGCGGAGCCGCTCCCAGATGGGGGCGCGGTCCTCAGGATCGTTTTTACGATTCAGGCTGTCCAGGCCCACCTCCGCCCCCCGGACGGCCTTCATCAGTGCCATCTCAAAGCTGGGAGCGATGGCCATGACCTCACCGGTAGCCTTCATCTGGGTGCCCAGCTTGCGGCTGGCGTCGGCAAACTTGTCGAAGGGCCACTTGGGCATCTTCACCACGATGTAGTCCAGGGTGGGCTCAAAGCAGGCACAGGTTTTGCCGGTGATGTCGTTTTTGATCTCGTCCAGGGTGTAGCCCAGGGCGATCTTGGTGGTGATCTTGGCAATGGGATAGCCGGTGGCCTTGGAGGCCAGGGCGGAGGAGCGGCTGACACGGGGGTTCACCTCGATGACCGCATACTCAAAGCTGTCCGGGTTCAGAGCCAGCTGCACGTTGCAGCCGCCCACGATGCCCAGATGAGTGATGATGTCCAGAGAGGCCTTCCGCAGCATCTGGAACTCCTTGTCCGCCAGGGTCTGGGTGGGAGCCACCACGATGGAATCACCGGTGTGGACGCCCACGGGGTCGAAGTTCTCCATGGAGCAGACGGCGATAACATTGCCCACGCCGTCCCGCATGGTCTCAAATTCGATCTCCTTCCAGCCGAAGATGGCCCGCTCCACCAGAATCTGGGTGATGGGAGAGGCGTCCAGGCCGGTCTGGGCGATGATCCGCAGCTCCGCTTCGTTGGCGGCGGCGCCGCCGCCGGCGCCGCCCAGGGTAAAGGCGGGACGGACGATGACGGGATAACCGATCCGCTCGGCCACCTCTAAGGCACCCTCTACCGTTTCGGCAATGTCCGAGGCAATCACCGGCTGGCCGATTTCTGCCATGGCCTCCTTGAAGAGTTCCCGGTCTTCCGCCCGGGAAATGGCCTTGGCATCGGTGCCCAGCAGGCGGACGCCCTGTTCCTCCAGAAAGCCCTCCTTATCCAACTGCATGGCCAAAGTCAGGCCGGTCTGCCCGCCCAGACCCGCCAGAAGGCTGTCGGGCTTTTCCTTCTTGATGATGCGCTTGATGGTCTCCGTGGTCAGAGGCTCCAGATAGATCTCGTCCGCCATGGCCTGATCGGTCATGATGGTAGCGGGGTTGGAGTTGCACAGCACCACATTGACGCCCGCTTCCTTCAAGATGCGGCAGGCCTGAGCGCCGGCGTAGTCAAACTCAGCAGCCTGGCCGATGACAATGGGGCCGGAGCCGATGACTAGGACTTTTTTGATACTTGTATCCAAAGGCATTAGACTCTGCCTCCTTTCATCAACTCTACAAACCGGTCAAAGAGGAAAGTTGTATCCTTGGGGCCAGTACAAGCCTCAGGATGGAACTGGACGGTAAACGCCTTCAGTTCCGGATAGTCGATGCCCTCGCAGGTGCCGTCGTTGGCGTTGACAAAACGAACCTTGCCCAGCTTCACCGTGTCGCTGTCCACGGCGTAGCCATGGTTCTGGCTGGTGATGTAGGTGCGGACGCCCTCTACATCCCGGACGGGCTGGTTCACGCCCCGGTGACCGTATTTCAGCTTATAGGTGCTGCCGCCGGCGGCCAGAGCCGTCAGCTGGTGGCCCAGGCAGATGCCAAACATGGGCACCTTGCCCAGAAGCTTGCGGATCTGCTCGATCTGATACGTGTTTTCCGCAGGATCGCCGGGGCCGTTGGACAGCATCACGCCGTCGGGACCGGCGGCCAGGATCTCCTCCGCGGAGGTAGTCGCAGGCAGGACCGTCACGGTACAGCCCCGCTTCTGGAGCTCCCGGACAATGTTGCGCTTGGCGCCGTAATCCAGCAGGGACACCCGGAAGCACTCCTCCCCTTCCGCCGGATAGCGGTCGGGCTCCTTGCAGGAAACAGCCTCCACCACACCGGTGATGGCGTAGGTCTTGATGGGAGTCAGATCGGCGGGGATCTCGTCGCAGATGGCGGCATTCATCACGCCGTGCTCCCGGATGATGCGGGTCAGCTCCCGGGTATCTACGCCGCACAGCCCCGGCACGCCCTGCTCTTTCAAGTATGTATCCAGATCGCAGTCCGTCCGGAAATTGGAGGGTGTGTCGCAGTATTCCCGGACCACATAGCCCTTCACGCAGCAGGCTCCTTCAAAATCCTCCCGGATGATGCCGTAGTTGCCGATCAGAGGATAGGTCTGCATAACGATCTGTCCGGCATAGCTGGGGTCCGTCAGGGTCTCGACGTAGCCGCACATACCGGTGGTGAACACCAGTTCGCCCAAGGTGTCCTTCTCCGCGCCGAAGCGGAACCCCTCAAACACCCGGCCGTCCTGTAAGATCAAATAACCTTTTTTCATCATAATCTCCTCAGGCCGTCTTATTTGCCGGCCTCAGTCTCGCAGTAGATGCAGCGGTAGACGTGCCTTGCCCGGTCGGTCAGTACGAATTCCTGGGGCAGTTCCTGCTCCACGGAAGTGATGCACCGGGGATTCTTGCATTTCAGCACGCCCCGGATCCGCTCCGGCAGCTTCAGCTGCCGCTTTTCCGCCAGCTTGCCCTCCCGGATGATATTCACGGTAATGGTGGGATCCACATAGCCGATGAGATCCCAGTCCAGATCCATTTCCCGGTCAATTTTGATGATATCCTTCCGGCCCAGCTTGCCGCTGGTGACATTCTTCAAAATAGCCACCGTGCAGTCCAGCTTGTCCAGTCCCAGAATATTGTACAGCTCCATGGCCTTTCCCGCGCTGATGTGGTCGATGACGATGCCGTTCTGAATAGAATCAATAATCATGTCCGTTCTCTCCTCTCACTGAATACCCAGCAGCTTCATGATCAGCGCCATGCGGATGTAGCGGCCGTTCTGTGCCTGCTTGAAGTAGCAGGCGCGGGGGTCATTGTCCACCGCCACGGAGATCTCATTGACGCGGGGCAGCGGATGCAGGATTCGCAGATCCTCCTTGGCGTTTTCCAGCTTCTCCGGGGTGAGGATGTAGCTGTCCTTCAAGCGGAGGTAATCTTCCTCATTGAAGAAGCGCTCCTTCTGAACGCGGGTCATGTACAGGATGTCCAGCTCCGGCATGACCTCCTCCAGAGAGGTAGACTGGGTATAGGGAATGTTCTTGGACTTGACGTACTGCTCCTTGACGTAGCGGGGCAGCTTCAGCTCCTCCGGGGAGACGAATACGAACCGGATGCCGCTGTAGCGGCTCATGGCCGCCACCAGAGAGTGGACGGTGCGGCCGAATTTCAGGTCGCCGCAGAAGCCGATGGTCAGATTGTCGAACCGGCCCTTTTCCTTGCGGATGGTCATCAGATCCGTCAGGGTCTGGGTGGGGTGGTTGTGGCCGCCGTCACCGGCGTTGATCACCGGCACCAGAGAGTGCATGGAGGCCACCAGCGGCGCGCCCTCCTTGGGGTGGCGCATGGCGATGATGTCGCAGTAGGCGCTGACCACCCGGATGGTGTCCGCCACGCTCTCGCCCTTGGAGGCGGAGGAGCTGGCGGCGGAGGAAAAGCCCAGCACCTGACCGCCCAGAGACAGCATAGCGCTCTCAAAGCTCAAACGGGTGCGGGTAGAGGGCTCAAAAAACAGCGTAGCCAGAATCTTACCGTCGCACTTGTGGGCATATTCCGCCGGGTGCTCCATAATTTCGCAGCCCTTGTTCACCAGCGCGTCAATCTCCTCTGTGGTCAGCTGCATAATATCAATCAGATTTTCCATTTCAGTTCTCTCCTCCCTGAATCCAGCTCTCGTCAGACGGGTTGTCCCGGAATTTTAGCAGCCGGGCCACATCGTCTTCTGTAATGTAGCCTTCCGCCGCGCCCACCTGCGCAATGGTGTCCAGATTCGTCAGGCTCACATTCTTCACATGGGCATCGGCCATCCGCTCGATCCCCTTCTTCATGCCGTAGGTGAAGATGCTCACCACGCCCAGCACCTCAGCGCCCGCTTCCCGCAGGGCCTCCACGGTCTCCAGCACGCTGCCGCCGGTGGAGATCAGATCCTCCACGACCACGACCTTCTCGCCCTTGTCCAGACGGCCTTCGATGCGGTTCTGACGGCCGTGGTCCTTATTGCCGGAACGGACATAGCCCATAGGCAGGCCCAGCAGGTGGGCGGCAATGGCGGCGTGGGCGATACCGGCGGTGGCGGTGCCCATCAGGACCTCCGCCTCCGGGTACTCCCGCTTCACGGTATCGGCGATGGCCTGCTCCACCTCGTTCCGGGCCTCCGGAGCGGTGAGGATCAGCCGGTTATCGCAGTAGATGGGGCTCTTGATGCCGCTGGCCCAGGTAAAGGGCTCCTGAGGGCGGAGAAAGACCGCCTTGATCTCCAGCAGACGCTTGGCAACGCGCACATTGATGCTGTCCATAGTTTGTTCTCCTTTATATCAATTTTTCTGTTGATCCAATCGTTTCCGTTTCGCGGCTCAGCCCACGAACTCCGCCACGCAGCGGCGGTAGGCAGCCACGGGGTCCTCCGCCTGGGTGATGGGACGGCCCACCACGATGTAGTCGGAGCCAAGCTCCTTGGCCTTGGCCGGCGTGGTGACCCGCTTCTGGTCGCCCACATCTCCGTCAGCAAAGCGGACGCCGGGGGTCACGGTGAGGAAGTTCTTGCCGCAGCGCTCGTGGACCGCGCCTGCCTCCAGGGGAGAGCACACCACGCCGTCCAGTCCCACGATGGAGGCGATCTCCGCATAGTGCATCACCACTTCGGCAATGGGCTTTTCGATCCACAGCTCTTTTTCCAGCATGTCCTGATCCGTGGAGGTCAGCTGGGTCACAGCAATCAGCAGCGGGCGGGTACCATCCGGACGGGTCAGACCCGCCAGAGCGGCGGACATCATGGCGCCGGTGCCGGCGGCATGGACGTTCACCAGGTCCACATCCAGTGCGGAGAGAGCCGCCATAGCCTTTTTCACGGTGTTGGGGATATCATGCAGCTTCAGATCCAGGAAGATCTTGTGGCCCCGGGCCCGGATCTCCCGGACGATGGAGGGGCCTTCGGCGTAGAACAGCTCCATGCCGATCTTCACAAAGGGCTTTTCCTCTGTGAAGCGGTCCAGAAATGCCAGTGTCTTTTCCTTGCTGTCAAAGTCCAGCGCAACGATAACGTCTTTACCCATGATGTGCTCCTCCTATGATCTCTGTCAGATTTTCCATGCCGTACCGTTCCATCACGGCAGGCAGATTTTCGATAATGGTCTTGCAGGCATACGGCTCCACAAGGTTCGCCGCGCCCACGCCGATGGCGGTGGCGCCCGCCAGCATCAGCTCGATGACGTCCTCCGCCGTGGTGACGCCGCCCATGCCCACGATGGGGATGGACACTGCCTCGTAGACCTGATACACCATCCGCACTGCCAGCGGGAACATCCCCGGGCCGGACATACCGCCGGTGGTGTTGGCCAGCAGCGGACGGCGGCGCTTCAGATCGATCCGCATACCCGGCATGGTGTTGATGAGGCTCACGCCGTCGGCGCCCTCATCCTCGCAGGCCTTGGCAACGGCGGCGATGTTGGCCGCCGTGGGGGACAGCTTCAAAATGATGGGCTTTTTCGTCACCGCCCGGACGGCCTTCGTCACCTCGGCTGCGGACTTGGGATCCGCGCCGAAGGCCGCGCCGCCGCCGTGGACGTTGGGGCAGGAGATATTGACCTCCAGCCAGCCCACCTGCTCCTGGGCGTCCAGCTTCTCGCAGACCTCGGCGTATTCCGCCACGGAAAAGCCGCTGATATTCGCCATCACCGGCTTGTGAAATACCTGCTTGAGCTTCGGCAGCTCCGTTTCGATTACCGCGTCCACGCCGGGGTTTTGCAGGCCCACAGCATTCAGCAGTCCGCCGGCATACTCCGCGATGCGGGGGGTGGGGTTGCCGAAGCGAGGCTCCCGGGTCGTACCCTTGAAAGAAAAGGTGCCCAGCATATTGATGTCGTACAATTCCGCGAACTCATAGCCATAGCCGAAGGTGCCGCTGGCGGGGATAATGGGGTTGTCCATCTCAATGCCGCAGAGGGTCACTTTTGTATTCACCATACGATCTCCTCCTTTTCCAGCACGGGGCCGTCTTTGCAGATCCGCTTATTGCCGTATTTCGTTTTGCAGGAGCAGCCCATGCAGGCCCCGAAGCCGCAGCCCATCCGCTCCTCAAAGCTGAACTGGCCGGAGGTCTTGCAGGCGCTGTATACCGCCTTCAGCATCGGCTCCGGACCGCAGGTATAGAGATAGGTGTAGTCGGACACGGCGGCCATGCCGTCGGTCACAAGGCCCTTGAGGCCGGCGCTGCCGTCGGCGGTGGCGATGATGACCTCCACCCCCAGCGCCCGGAACTCCTCTGCCAGGAAGATCTCGGATTCCCGGTTGAAACCCAGCACCGCGGTGACGCACTTACCCTGTGCGGTCAGTCGCTTGGCGAGGCCGTACAGCGGCGGGATGCCCACGCCGCCGCCCACCAGCAGAGGGTGTTCCCCGCTGCGGGACACATCGTAACCGTTGCCAAGACCCGTCAGCACATCCAACTCCGTGCCGGGAGCCATGCCCGTCATGGCCTCGGTGCCGTGGCCCAAGACTTTATAAATAAGCGTCAATTCTCCGTTCTCCCAGTCGCACACGGAGATGGGACGGCGGAGGAAAAAGCCGGAGAGCTTCAGATTCACGAACTGGCCGGGGGCGGTGATGGCAGAGGTGTCCCCCGCCAGCCGCAGACGGTAGATCCCATCGGCCAGTCTTGTGTTTTCAGTCACTGTCAAGGTTGTTTGCTTCACGATCATTCTCCTTTCAGCAGACGGTTTTCGTCATACCAGACCGCCGTTTCGTCCACCGCCGTCAGCAGGCAGCGGCCTTGGACCTCCCATCCTGTAAAGGGTGTTGCCTTGCCCATGGAGAGGAAGTCTGCCGGGTCGATCCGATAGGTGTCATTCAGGTCGAACACAGTAAAACCGGTGTCTGTCGGGATGTTGAAGCGGCGGCAGGGAGCATCGTGGAGCAGTTCCATCAGCCGTTCCATAGAGATGACGTCGGGCTTCACAAGTTCAGTATACAACAACGGGAACGCCGTTTCCAGTCCTACAATGCCCATTGCGCTTTTTTCCAGTCCGCGGCCTTTTTCCTCGGCACTGTGAGGGGCATGGTCCGTGGCGATCATGTCGATGGTGCCGTCCGCCAGGCCCTCCAGCAGAGCCTCCCGGTCTCTCTTATCGCGCAGAGGCGGATTCATTTTGAAACGGCCGTCCTCCTGCAAGCAGGAGTCATCCAGCAGCAGGTAGTGAGGACCGGTCTCACAGGTGACGTTCAGACCCTCGGCCTTGGCCTTGCGGATCAGGTCCACGCTCTCCTTGGTGGAGATGTGGCAGACGTGATAGCCGCAGCCCGTCTCCCGCACCAGCTCCAGATCCCGCTGGATGGGCCGCCACTCGCTCTCGGAGCAGATGCCCCGGTGGCCGTGGGCCTTGGCGTAGGCGCCGTCATGGATATAGCCGCCCCGCAGGAGGGAATTGTCCTCGCAGTGGGCCACGATCAGCTTGCCCAGGCGCTTGGCCTCCATCATGGCGCGGCGCATCATGTCGCGGTCCTGAACGCCCTTTCCGTCATCGGAGAAGGCCACCACATAGGGGACCATTGCGTCTAAGTCCGCCAGCTCCCCGCCCTGCTCGCCTTTCGTAATCGCCCCGTAGGGCAGGACCCGGATCACGGCGTCTTTCTGTATGGCGTCCAGCTCCGGCTGCAAGGTCTCCATGCTGTCCGGTACCGGATTCAGGTTCGGCATGGCACATACGGTGGTATAGCCGCCGTGGGCCGCCGCTAAAGAGCCGGTACGGATGGTCTCCTTATAAGAAAAACCCGGCTCCCGAAGATGCACATGCACATCAACGAAACCGGGTAAAATCACGAAAGAAGAAGCATCCATAGTGGAAATAGTACCGCCTCGGGAAACACCATTGCCCAAAGAAATGGAAACACTGCTCCGGGAGAAAACGCCGCTGCGGAATACCTTCGCATTGTTCAGTACCAACGTCACGTTCATCGCTCCTTTTCTAAAAATCTCTAAACTTTCGATATGATATCACGGGTTTCTCCACCTGTCAAGGGTCTATTTTCACAAGAGGCCCGCCCATTGCTCCAACGCATTTCTGCGCCCCGGCAAACTGACGGAAATTATCAATTTTTCCCTCTGTCTTTAGGCGGGCACGCAGAAAAAAACATCCACCCGCCGGGCGGGTGGATGCCAGCGTGTCGAAAAAGTCTTTTCTCCCCGCTGAGCAAGTTTTCAGAACTTCATAACTTAGGATTTTAATGGCACGGGACACCCCTCTTGGGTTTCCCGCGCACACCCTTCCTTACCGTCGCGGAGAATTTACTACTTTATCGACAGTCTCACATCCACCCGCCGGGCGGGTGGATGCTTTTGGTCGGTTCGGTATTTAGGCTCAGGCCATGGCCTTGGCGGATTCTTCCAGCTTGGCGATGAGCTCCTGATATTTGGCAACCTTCTCTCGCTCGGCGTTCACCACATTTTCGGGAGCGTGGGCCACGAATTTCTCATTGGCCAGCTTGCCTTCGGTGATCCGCAGACCGTTCTTCGCCTTTTCCAGCTCCTTGGCAATGCGCTCCCGCTCTGCCGCCAGATCCACCAGCTCGCTGAGGGGCAGGTAGGCGGTGGCGTCGTGGGTCACCACGCTGACAAGGCCGGTCACATCCGCCGGAGCAGTCTCCGGGAAGGTGACGTTGCTGGCGTAGGCCAGACGCTGGATGAAGTGCAGGCCCTGCCGGTAAGGCTCCGGCTGAGCAGTGACAATCAGCATTTCCGCCTTCTTGGAGGGGGGCACGTTCATCTCGGCCCGGCGGCCCCGGATGGCCCGGATCAGGTCCATGACGGCCTCCATAGCGCTCTCCTCCGCCGGGAAGTTCAGCGCCTCGGTGTACTCCGGCCACTGGGCGGTCATCAGAATGTCCTCAGCGCCGCCGCACTTGGGCAGGGCCTGATAGATTTCCTCGGTGATGAAGGGCATGAAGGGATGCAGCAGCTTCAGCAGCGTCACCAGAACGTAGCAGAGCACGTTCTGTGCGGTCAGCTTGGCGTCCTCGTCCGTGCCGTTCAGCCGGGTCTTGGTCAGCTCGATATACCAGTCGCAGTAGGTGTCCCAAATGAAGTCATAGACCTTGGCGGAGGCCACGCCGATCTCGAAGCTGTCCAGATTTTCCGTGACTTCCTTCACCAGCCGGTTCAGCTTGCTGAGGACCCACTTGTCCTCCCGCTCCAGCTTGTCTGCAGCGGGCAGCTCATAACGGTCGATGGTGAGGTTCATCATCACGAAGCGGCTGGCGTTCCAGATCTTATTGGCGAAGTTCCGCATGGCCTCGCACTTTTCGGTGTAGAACCGGGTATCGTTTCCGGGAGAGTTGCCGGTGATGAGGTTGAAGCGCAGCGCGTCCGCGCCGTACTTCTCCGCCATCTCCAGGGGGTCGATGCCGTTGCCCAGAGACTTGGACATCTTGCGGCCCTTGTCGTCCCGCACCAGACCGTGGATCAAAACGGTGTGGAAGGGGATCTTCTTCATCTGCTCGCAGCCGGAGAAGATCATCCGGGCCACCCAGAAGAAAATGATATCATAGCCGGTGACCATGACGCTGGTGGGATACCAGTAGTTCAGGTCGGCGGTCTGCTCCGGCCAGCCCAACGTGGAGAAGGGCCACAGCGCAGAGGAGAACCAGGTGTCCAGCACATCCTCCTCCCGGGTCAGGTGGGTGCTGCCGCACTTTTCGCAGACGGTGGGATCCTCCCGCTTCACGTTGATGTGGCCGCAGTCATCGCAGGTCCACGCGGGGATCTGATGGCCCCACCAGAGCTGACGGGAAATGCACCAGTCATGGCAGTTTTCCATCCAGTTGGTATAGGTCTTGGAGAAGCGCTCGGGGACAAATTTCACTTCGCCCTCGTTCACCACCCGCAGGGCCTCCTTGGCCAGAGGCTCCATCTTCACGAACCACTGGGCAGAGATCAGGGGCTCCACGTCATTGTGGCAGCGGTAGCAAGTGCCGACATTGTGATTGTAAGGCTCCACCTTCACCAGATAGCCCTGCTCCTCCAGATCCTTCACGATGGCCTTGCGGCACTCGTAGCGGTCCATGCCGTTGTAGGGGCCGCCGTTTTCGTTGATGTGACCGTCATCGGCAATGACCCGGATGACCTCCAGATTATGCCGCAGGCCCACCTCAAAGTCGTTGGGGTCGTGGGCGGGGGTCATCTTTACCGCGCCGGTGCCGAAGCCGATCTCGCAGTATTCGTCACCCACGATGGGGATCTCACGATTCATGATGGGCAGGATGCACTTCTTGCCGATCAGGTGCTTGAAGTTCTCGTCCTCGGGGTTCACGGCCACGCCGGTATCGCCCATCATGGTCTCGGGACGGGTGGTAGCCACCACGATATCGCCGGAGCCGTCCGCCAGAGGATAGCGGATATACCACAGGTGGCCGGGCTTGTCCACATACTCCACCTCGGCGTCAGACAGGGCGGTAACGCAGTGGGGGCACCAGTTGATGATGCGGCTGCCCTTGTAGATGAGGCCCTTGTCATACAGCTCGCAGAAGGTCTCCCGGACGGCCTTGGAGCAGCCCTCGTCCATGGTAAAGCGGGCGCGGCTCCAGTCGCAGGAAACGCCCATCTTCTTCTGCTGCTGGACGATGCGGTTGCCGTATTCCTCCTTCCACTTCCAGACCCGCTCCAGGAACTTCTCCCGGCCCAGGTCATAGCGGGTCTTGCCCTCCTTGACGCGCAGCTCTTCCTCCACCTTGATCTGGGTGGCGATGCCGGCGTGGTCGGTGCCGGGGACCCAGAGGGCGGCGTAGCCCTGCATCCGCTTGAAGCGGGTCAGGATGTCCTGCAGGGTGCAGTCCAGCGCGTGACCCATGTGGAGCTGGCCTGTGACGTTGGGGGGCGGCATGACGATGGAGAAGGGCTTCTTCTTGGAGTCCTCCACGCCCTTGAAGCAGTCATGATCCTCCCACATCTGATAGATGCGGGACTCCACCTGCTGGGGCTCATACACCTTTGGCAGTTCTTTGTTCATTGAAACTCTCCTTTATTTCACGGTCTTACCAGATTTTGAAAACAAAACGCCCTGAGCCATAAGGCTCAGGGCGAACAAAAGTCCGTGGTACCACCTGGATTCCACGCAAAGCGCGTGACACTTACCGTCTGTAACGGGACACCCGTCCGGCTTACTGGATTTCAGCACGACCGCTCCGCGGTGACTTCACTGACCGTCCGGTAGGGCTTGCACCGTCCGCCCTCTCTCTTGACCGTTAAAATCAGCTACTACTCCGCTTCTCAGCGTTTGAACGGAACTCATTATACGATAGCTTTTGTGCTTTGTCAACCTAAGAAAGCCGCAGAATTTCCTTTTTCAGCCGTTGGATGATGCGCTTTTCCAGCCGGGAGATGTAGCTTTGAGAAATCCCCAGCCGGTCGGCCACCTCCTTCTGGGTCTGCTCCTTTCCTCCGCCCAAGCCGAACCGCAGAGTGATGATCTCCCGTTCCCGTGGTGAAAGGGTATCCAGCGCCGACTCCAGCAGGCACAGGTCCACATCGTCCTCCAGAGGCCGCATGACCACATCCGCCTCGGTACCCAGCACGTCGGAGAGCAGCAGTTCGTTGCCGTCATAGTCCGTGTTCAGCGGCTCGTCGAAGGACACCTCTGCCCGCCGCCCCGCATTCTTCCGCAGAAACATCAATATTTCGTTTTCGATGCACCGGGAGGCGTAGGTTGCCAGCTTGATGTTCTTGTCCGTCCGGTAGGTGCCCACGGCCTTGATGAGACCGATCGTGCCGATGGAAATGAGATCCTCGATGTTGATGCCCGTATTCTCGAATCGGCGGGCGATGTACACCACCAAACGCAGGTTATGCTCGATCAGCTCCTGTCGGGCTGCCTCCTCTCCCAATCGGTTCAGCAGCTCCGTCTCCCGCTCCCGGCTCAGCGGCGGTGGAAGCGTATCGCTGCCGCCGATGTAATGCAGCTCCGGCTCCCGGCACAATCCCAGACGGCACAGCAGCCGCCGTAGCCATTCTCTCATGATCCCTTCTCCCTTCCCCGCCCCATAAAGCGGTATATCCGCCCCCCAACTCTGTATCCGTCAGGGCGATTCGCAAATTTGGATAACAAACGCCGCCAATCTCCGTCCAATCGCTGCTCACGCTGACCAGCAGCCCGCCTCCCGCCGCCGTCCGCATCGGCAAAAGCTGGGGACGCAGCTTTGGAAAGCGCTGGCGCAGCATAGGCAGGGTCTCTGCCGGCGGACGGTGCTGAATGGCCGCCGCAAGCTGCGGAAACCGGGACAGCTCCGCCGTCAGCACCGGCTCCCCGGCGGTGTCCCGCAGGCTGTTGCCCGTGTCCAGCAATGCGGTGAGGGCCACCGTTTGCCCCAGCAGGCACACCGTCACCGGCAGACACTCCCCCCGGATACCGTGGGCGGCCGCCGCCCGGAAGATCACCGTCAGCAGCAGGTAGACCCCTGACGCGGAAAGCAGCAGGGTTTTCCCGTTGACATTCGTATAGAAAATTCCCCGGGCGTTGGGAATGTGCTGCCCCGCCAACAGTCCGAGGGCCAGAACCGTCCCCGCCAAGGCGCAGGCGATGGCGACGGTCAGCAGCGTCAGCCGGAGAAAATGGGTCTCCCGGCCAAAGGCGATGAGCGCCAGCAGCAGCCCCACGCCTGCCTTTACCAGCGTTTCCGTGAGAAAGCCCCCGCCGGGAAGGAACACCGCCGCGGCATACAGCCCGCCCAGCACTCCGCAGAGGAGGTAGCGCCGGCGGCGCAGAGGGATCCCCGCCAGCCGTGCCGTAGAGAGAAACAACAGGTAGTCCAGCAGGGCGTTGAACAGAAACACGCTGTCCAGATACACCACCGTCATACGCTCTCCCCCCTCTCACAAGGAGATTATAAGCCGGGCCGTTCCGAAAAAAGGTCGAAAGAAAGCCCGGCGGACAAGAAAGCCGTCCGCCGGGCAAATGAGGCGCTTTATACCATCAGCAGCGCGCTGATACCGGTAGCCGCCAAACCAAAGACCAATACGCCCACCAGAATCAGGGCAATGATACGGGTCCGCTTCGGAGTCATTTCCGGATCCCTCCTTTTACATCCCCGTCGGCGGGGAGAATTTTTTTGATGCTCTTTTCTACCTTGGACCGGGGCAGCATCAGCTCATGACCGCAGCCAAGGCACTTCAGCTTGATGTCCATGCCCACCCGGGTGATCTCCCATTGCTTGGAGCCGCAGGGGTGGGTCTTTTTCAATTCTACAACGTCTTTTATATGCAGATCCATAAAAGGGCCTCCTGTCACCGCTGCGGCGAAGCCGCATAAGGTGGAATATCAAAGAAAAGGATGTGATCCGTATGCCGGAAAACAGAGGTTACTTACCGGAAGGGCTGTCCGCCCCGCCGTTATACACGCTGGAAATGCTGCGCCGTGCCGTGAGTGACGGCGCCGTACTGGAGGGGACCGTCCAGCGGTGCGACGGGGACCTGAACCTGTACTTACAGCTTGGGAGCACTTCCGCGAAAATTCCCAGAGAGGAAGTCACCGCTCCGTGGATCAGCGGTGCAGACCGGGAGATCGCCGTTTTATCAAGGGTCGGAAAGCAGGTCTGTTTTACGGTGGAATCCCTCTCCGCCGACGCGAAAGGCGCGCCGACGGCCCTGCTCTCCCGCCGGAAGGTCCAGGAACAGGCTATGGAGGAAATGCGCCGCAGTCTGAAGCCGGGAGCCGTGGTGGTGGGAAAGGTGGTACGCATGGAGCCCTTCGGGGCCTTCGTGGACATTGGCCGGGGCATTGTGGCTCTGCTGCCCACGGAATACATCTCCGCCGCCCGCATCCGCCATCCCAACGAGCGGTTCCGGGTGGGGCAGAAAATTCTGGCAGTGGTCAAGGTCTTTGACCGGGAAAACCGGCGGATCACCCTGACCCACAAGGAGCTGTTAGGCACCTGGCTGGAAAACGCCAGCCGCTTTTCCGAGGGGGACACGGTGCGGGGCACTGTCCGGGGCGTTATGGACTACGGCTGCTTTGTGGAACTGGCCCCCAACCTTTCCGGTCTCACCGACCAGCGGGAGGATCTGCGGGAGGGGGACGGGGTCTCCGTCACCATCCGCTCCATCCGCCCGGAACGCATGAAGATCAAATTGCAGGTCATTGAAACGCTGCCGCCTGCGGAGCCGCCGGAAACGCTGCCCTACTGGATCACCGACGGGGTACTGGATCGCTGGATCTACTCCCCCGCCAACTGTGAGCGGCCTCCGGTGATCACGGAATTCACTGAGGTCCCTTGATCTTCTCCCAGTAGCTTTTCGCGGCCTGTTCGGTCTTGTTGTCGCCGTAGTGATAATAGCGGGCGTTTTTGATGGCGTCCGGCAAATACTGCTGGCGAACCCAGTGGTGGCCGTAGTTATGGGGGTACTTGTAGCCCTGTTCCCGTTCCAATCCGGCGGAATCGGCGTGAACATTCTGCAGCTCCCGGGGCACGTCGCCCCCCCGGCCCGCCTTCACATCCGCCCACGCGGACATGATACCGGTGCAGACGCTGTTGGACTTAGGGGCCGTGGCAAGCAGGATGGCGGCCTGTGCCAAGGGGAGCTGCGCCTCCGGCAGACCAAGCTGCATGGCGGTATCCACGCAGGACTTTACAATGGTGATGGCCTGAGGATAGGCGAGGCCCACGTCCTCACTGGCGGCGCACAACAGGCGGCGGCAGGGGGTGATGAGATCCCCGGCCTCCAGAAAGCGGGCCAGGTAGTGGAGGGCCGCGTCGGGATCGCTGCCCCGGAGTGACTTGTGGAGGGCGGAGGCAGCGTCATACATAGCGTCGCCGCCCCGGTCGTACCGCATGGCGCTACGCTGGGCCAATGCCTTGGCATCCGCCTCCGTCAGCAGCAGCGTTCCGTCTTTGGGGATCGCCGCCTCGCAGAGCAGCTCCACGGCGTTGATGGACTTCCGCACATCGCCGCCGCAGCCCTGAGCCACCAGCGCCGGGACCTCCGGCTCCCACGTCAGGGGCAGGGGCGTCCGGGTCTTCATGACCTCCAAGGCCCGAAGCACTGCCGGGCGGATCTCCTCCGCCGGGACGGATTTGAACTCAAATACGCTGCTGCGGGAAAGCAGCGCGTTGTACACATAGAAAAAAGGATTTTCCGTGGTGGAAGCGATGAGGGTCAGGGATCCGTTCTCCATAAATTCCAGCAGGCTTTGCTGCTGCTTTTTGTTGAAATACTGGATCTCATCCAGATACAGCAGGATGCCGCCGGGGGCCAGCAGCGTCCCCACATCCGCAATGATGTCCTTCACGTCCTGCAAGGACGCCGTGGTGGCGTTCAGACGGTACAACGTCTTGTGGGTCTTTTCCGCGATGATGTTGGCCACGGTGGTCTTGCCGGTGCCGGAGGGACCGTAGAACACCATGTTGGCGTCGGTCCCGGCGTCGATCAGGCGGCGCAGAACACCGCCGGGCGCCAGCAAATGCCGCTGACCCACAACTTCATCCAGAGTTTTCGGACGGATCTCGTCCGCTAAGGGCCGGTGCATAGCGTCCCTCCCTTCTATCAAATGCTGAAATTGTATTATAGCATAACTGTCCGGAAAATGCTATGATTTTTTCTCTTTCATTCCCACAGAATTCGTGATAAAATAACACCATTCTTGTACATAGGAGGTGCGCCATGCGGTACAAGGCGTCCACCCTGCGGATCATCGAAAAATTGAAGGAGCTGTACCCGGAGGGGCTGTGTTCTCTGCAATATGAGAAAGATTATGAGCTGCTTTTCGCCGTGCGGCTGTCCGCCCAGTGCACCGACGCCCGGGTGAATCTGGTGACCCCGGCGCTCTTCGCCCGGTTCCCTACGCTGGAGGCCTTCGCGGAGGCGGACCCCAAAGAGGTGGGCGAGTACATCCATTCCTGCGGGTTCTACAACGGGAAATCAAAGGACCTGGTGGCCTGCGCCCAGCAGATCCTGGAGCGGTTCGGCGGCAGGGTGCCGGACAATATGGAGGACCTCACCTCCCTGCCCGGCGTAGGCCGGAAAACCGCCAATCTGATCCTGGGGGACGTGTACGGCCAGCCCTCCTATGTGTGTGACACCCACTGTATCCGCATCACCGGGCGGCTGGGCATCACCGACGGGTCCAAGGACCCGGTGAAGGTGGAGCAGCAGCTTCGCAAGGCCATCCCCCCGGCAGAATCCGGGCCTTTCTGCCACCGGATGGTGCTTTTCGGCCGGGATGTGTGCACCGCCCGCTCCCCTAAATGCGAGGATTGCCCCTTAAAAGCGGACTGCGCTCAGGGGAAAAAGCTGAAATGATGTAAAAATGTGTCTGCGATTTTCGCAGGCACATTTTTTTCGCGCCGTTCATATACTGGTCTGAGACTGAGAGCATGGGAGGACACAGCCATGGATGAAAACGCCAAACGGATGATGGACCAGCTGAAGGCCGATCCCGCCGCCCTTCGGCAGCTTATGCAGTCCCGCGATGGGCAGGCGCTCATGCAGGCGCTGACCCGGCCGGACAACGGCGCGGGGCTTCAGCGGGCCATGCAGGCTGCCATGCGGGGGGATACGAACGTCATGGCGGAGCTGGTGGGGCGGGTGGCCCAAAGCCCGGAGGGCGCGGCTTTGATGGAGCGCGTCAGCCAGCGGCTCCAGAAATAAGGAGGGAGGTCCGGCCTCATGGCGGAGTTTGACGACAAGCTGAATAGTCTCCTCTCCAACCCGGAGGCCATGGACCAGATCATGAAAATGGCCCAATCCCTTATGGGAAACGGCGGCGGGGCGGAGCAGCCTCCCCCCGCCGCGCCGCCCCCTGGCGAACCAGGAAACACGGTACAAAACGGCGGCCTTCCGTTTCAGCAGAGCGGCCCCGCCAGTGGAGGGACGGCACAGGACCGGGGGCAGCCTGTCCCGGAAAACCGAAACCCATCTCCCAGCGGGCCTGTGGCGAGCGGTCAGCCGGGGTCTGGCCCAGGTTTTCTCTCCGGACTGGGTGATCTGGATCCCAAGGCCATCGCCTCCCTCCTGCCGGTCCTCCGGGAGTTGGGAGAGGCCCAGAACAGCAACGCCCGTCAGCTTTTGTTCGCACTGCGGCCCTATCTGAAACCGGAGCGCCAGGATAAAGTGGAACGGGCATTGCAGCTGGCCCGGCTGTTCCGGGTGGGGAAAAAGTTCCTGCTGAGGGGGGATGGCCATGTATAACCGTTACATCCGCCGGGATGACGGCACCTATACCAAGGTGGCGGAACCGGATCCGCCCCGGCAGGAAACAACTGGCCCCGGATCGCAGCCCTCTCCCCCGCCGCCAGACGATCCCAATGAATCCGGCCCCCGGTCCGGCGGTCCGCCGCCGTCCTTCGGCGGCGCAGAGGGCCTTGCCGGGTACCTGCGGCAGATACTGGACCATCTGCATCTGGACCGGGTGGACGCCGGAGATCTGCTGCTGTTGGGCCTGCTGTACTTTCTGTTCCGGGAGAAGGCGGACGAGGAACTGCTGGTGGCTCTGGGCCTGCTGTTGATTTTATAAACGTAAAACACCGTACCTGACTTGCGTCAGGTACGGTTTTGTTCAGACCAGCAGTTCCTGCCAGTCCGCGTATTCCAGATGATGGGCGTCCGCCAAGGCCCGCAGCGTTTCTTCGGCGTCTAAGGGGGCGCACCACGCCATACCGCAGTCCGCCGTCAGCTCCCGGGGAGTGGGGATCAAGCGGCCAGGGAGGTTCTGCGCCTTGCAGAGCGCTTCCATGGCCATGGCTGCTGCCGTGGTGTGGAACGTCACCACCAGTTTCAGGGTTTTGGGTCTCATTCCGCCAGCTCCTTTACCGCCCGGATCGCCGTGTCGATCTCAGCCTCCGTGTTGAACCAGCCGAAGCTGAACCGCACGGCTCCCTGGCGCTCCGTGCCCAAGGCCCGGTGCATCCGGGGGGCGCAGTGGGCACCGGGGCGGGTGGCAATGCCGTAGTCCTGCGCCAGCGCGTCTGACACCTCACCGGAATCGTAGTCCCGGATATTCAGCGCCACCACCGCCGTCCGGGGAGCGGTAAAATCGCCGTAGACCGTTACGCCGGGAATGGCGGAAACCCCCTCATAAAACCGGCGCATGAGGGTTTCCTCCTTCTCCCGGATGGTCTCCATGCCCACCGCCCGGATATAGTCCAGCGAGGCGGACAGCCCGGCGATGCCGTGGCCGTTGAGGGTCCCCGCCTCCAACCGTGTAGGCAGCTGCTCCGGCTGGGCGGGGTTGTAGGTCTGGACGCCGGTACCCCCCACCTTCCAAGGCCGGAGGGCGATCCCCTCCCGGATACACAGCCCGCCGGTACCCTGAGGCCCCATGAGGGACTTATGCCCGGTGAAGCAGAGCAGGTCGATCTGCTGGGCTTCCATGTCGATGGGCAGGACCCCTGCCGTCTGGGAGGCGTCCACAAGAAAGATCAGGCCGTGTGCACGAGCGATGGCCCCCACCCGGCCAATATCCACGGCGTTTCCTGTGAGGTTGGAGGCATGGGTGCAGACGATGGCCCGCGTCTCCGGGCGGATCAGCCGCTCAAAATCGCCGTAGTCGATCCGCCCCTGCCGGTCAGCCGGGACGAAACTGAGAGACACGCTCCGCTCCGCCTCCAGCCGGTACAGAGGACGCAGGACGGAATTGTGCTCCAGATCCGTGGCGATCACATGGTCGCCGGGGTCCAGCAGGCCGCAGATGGCCATGTTCAGGGCCTCCGTGGAGTTGGCGGTGAACACCACATGGTCAGGCCGTGGACAGTTGAAGAATGTTGCCAGCTTTTCTCTCGTGCCGTAGATCATCCGGGAGGCAGAAAGGCTCCCCTCGTGGGTGCCACGGGCACTGTTGCCCAAGGTGGTCATAGCCGACACCACCGCGTCGATCACCGGCTGGGGCTTCTGGCGGGTGGTGGCGGCGTTGTCCAGATAGATCATGGCTTGATGACTTTCCCGGCGGCGGCCAGCGTCTCCGCGATGGCGTACATATTGGTGATGCTGCCCACGGCCAGGGTCTCCTTCAGCTTGTAGAAGTCCAGACAGGTGCCGCAGGTGCGGATCTCCACGCCCTGCGCCTCCATGAACTTCAGATCCTCCAAAGAATCGGACCCCGCGCAGGTAAGGTATGCGCCGGAATTGTAGAACAGCATGGTCTTGGGCAGGGTGGGCAGCTGGCTGACGGCGTACAAAAAGCCCTTCATCAGCGCCTTTCCAAGAGCTTCCTCCCCGTTGCCCATGCAGTTGGAGCCGACGGCAACCACCAGATCCCCACGGGCATCCGGGGCGCAGACGGTCTCCTCCGCAGGCTGTACCGGGGCGGACACCTCCATGGTGACGGAGAACCGCTTCTCTCCGGTCTTTTCCGCCCGGACGGGCAGCTGGCAGCTGGCCGCCAGCTTGCTGAGGTTCTGGACCGCCGCCTCATTGTCCACCAGAATTTCCAGTGTATCAGGGGTTTGCAGCTCTGCCAGAGCCTTCTTCGCCATCACAACGGGAATGGGGCACTGCTTGCCCAGCGCATCTACAACAACAGACATGGAACACAACTCCCTTTAATTCAGATTTTCAAGTCCAGTGTAGCACGATACTGCGTGATTCGCAAGAAAAAACAACGAAATACGGCAAAACCCCCGCCGAAACCTCGGCGGGGGCGAATTCTGTCAGACGATCTCAAGGGTATGCTCCGTTTGGGCGACCACCGCACCTATGATGGCGCTGTCCGGGTCTCGCTCCCGCAGAGCCGCGAGCAAGGCCCCGGCGTCCTCCATAGGGAGGGCCACCAGCAATCCGCCGGAGGTCTGGGGATCGGAGATCAGGTCCACACGGGCCTGCTGGACGCTCTCCGCCACGGTCAAGCGGGGCTTCACATAGTCCAGATTCCGGTAGGCTCCGGCGGGGATGATCCCCATTTCCGCGAATTCCAGCGCCCCCGGCAATAAGGGGAGCCGCCGGCTGTAAAGGCGGATGGTCACGCCGCTGCCTCGGGCCATTTCATCGGCGTGGCCCAGAAGTCCGAAGCCGGTGACGTCCGTACAGGCGTGGATCTCCGGGCATTGGGACACGGTCTCCGCTGCGTGGGCGTTCAGCCGGGCCATAGAGCGAACCAGACGGTCGTACTGCTCCGGCTCCAGCAGGTCTGCCTTGGCAGCGGTGGTCAGGACGCCGGTGCCGAGGGGCTTGGTCAAAACCAGCGCGTCTCCCGGTCTGGCGCCCACGTTCCGCAGGGCCTTGTCCGGGTGGACATAGCCGGTGACGCACAGGCCGTATTTCGGCTCATCGTCCTGAATGGTGTGGCCCCCGGCGATGACGCAACCTGCCTCCACAGCCTTCTGGTGGCCGCCCTCTAAAATTTTCCGGATGGTCTCCTGAGAGAGACAGCCGGGGACGCACAGCAGGTTCATCGCCACGGCAGGCCGTCCCCCCATGGCATACACGTCGCTGAGGGCGTTGGCCGCGGCGATCTGGCCGAACCAGAAGGGGTCATCCACAATAGGGGTGAAGAAATCCACGGTATGAATGGCGGCGATCTCGTCGGTGATGCGGTAAACACAGGCGTCGTCGCTGGTGTCAAAGCCCACTAACAGGTTGGGGTCAACCCGGTTGGGAAGGTCTTTCAGAATGTTCGATAGGACACCCGGCCCTAATTTTGCCGCTCAACCCGCTGATGGGGTCAGCTGCGTCAGACGAGGCTCCTGATCCATGATGCTCCCTCCCTTCCCGATATCTGGCCGTGGGCTTCACGGTCAGGAAAAGTATAGCACAGTTCCCGCCGTTTGGCAATTCGCCCGTGCTGGACTTTTTTGCGATCCTATGGTAACATACTTCAACAAAAACAAATGAGGTTCGCGGGCAGCCGCGAAGGATGGGAGCAACTATGGGTATTGTGGTGCTGGGCGCCGTTTTCGTGGATATTAAGGGGTATCCCGCCGATGTATATATTCCCGGTGGGCGGAACGCCGGACGGGTGGAGATCGTCCACGGCGGCGTCAGCCGGAATCTGGTGGAGGACATTGCCAACGTGGAGCTGCGGCCCACCTTCGTCAGTCTGGTGGACACCACCGGCACCGGAGCGGACGTGATCCGCAAGCTGCAGGACCACAAGGTCAACACGGATTACATCCGGGCCGTGCCTGACGGTATGGGCACCTGGCTGGCCGTTTTCGACAACGGCGGCGACGTGGTGGCCTCCATTTCCAAGCGGCCGGACCTGCGGCCTATTGTGGACATTTTGGAGGAGCACGGAGACGAGATCTTCCGCAATGCCGACAGCATTGCCTTGGAGATTGACTGCGACAAGGAGATCGTAAAGGCGGTCTTTTACTACGCGGAAAAATACCGCAAACCGGTGTTTGCCGCTGTGTCCAACATGAGTATCGCCGTGGAGCGGCGGGACTTTCTGCGCTTCTGCTCCTGCTTCGTGTGCAACCAGCAGGAGGCGGGAATTCTGTTCTCAGAGGACTATGACAGCAAGACCCCGGAGGAGCTGCGGGACATTCTGGCCCACCACGTACAGGCGGCGGAGATCCCCCGGATGGTGGTGACCATGGGGGCCCAAGGAGCGGTCTACGCCATGCAGGACGGTTCCTGCGGCATCTGCCCCGCCAGAAAGGTGGACGTGAAGGACACCACCGGCGCGGGGGACGCCTTCTTTGCCGGGATCACCATGGGCCTGACCTATGGAAAAACCATGGATGAAGCCTGCGAGATCGGCACCCGGCTGTCGGCGTCGGTGATCTGCACGTCGGAGAACGTGTGTCCCCGGTTCCTGCCCAGCGAATTCGGGCTGGAACCCGGCAGAGCCGCCGGAGAGCAGCTGACCTTTGATATATAAAGTTTTCGGAACAAAAGAGGAGAACGCCATGAACATCAGAACAGCGACATTAAACGATCTGGACGCGGTAACTGCCGTGGAGGCTGCCTGCTTCCCGGCGGCGGAGGCCGCCTCAAAAAAGGAATTTGCAGAGCGGCTGCGGTATTACGGCAACCACTTCTGGCTCATGCTGGACGGCGAAAAGCTCATCGGCTTTGTGGACGGCATGGTGACGGACCAGTCCGACCTGACCGACGATCTCTATGCGCAGGCCCACGCTCACAACGAGCAGGGCGGCTGGCAGATGATCTTCGGCGTCAACACATTGCCGAAATACCGCCGTCAGGGCGTGGCGGCCGCTTTGCTGGAACGCGCCATCTTCGATGCAAAGGCCCAGGGCCGGAAGGGTCTGGTACTGACCTGTAAGGACAAGCTGGTGCACTACTACGCCAAGTTTGGCTTTGTCAGCGAGGGCGTGTCCGGCTCCACCCACGGCGGCGCGGTGTGGTACCAGATGCGGCTGACCTTCTGAGTCATCAAAAGCAGATGCCAAACCCCGCCGGGAGAAATTCTCCCGGCGGGGTTATTGTTCAGTCAGACTTCTTTTATCGGCGGATAAACTGGATATTCATGTCCACCCGGCCGTTGATCCCGGCCACGGCGCGGCTGCTGGAGAACTGCCAGTAGTCCATGTGATACACCAGCGTGGGGCACAGCTTCTCGGACTTTTCGCTCTTGTACTCAGGATACCAGCTCAGATAGTCCGCCAGAGCGCCCTGATCGTACTTCATGTAGGTCACATACGTACCGCCGTAGACCATGGGGGTATACCCCGCGTCCTTGATCCGCTGGCAGAAGGCCACAGCGCAGGCGGTAGCCATTTCCGGGGATGTGCCGTAGACCCGGTAGGTGGAATCGTGCATCTCCCAGTCATAGGCCACGGGGCCGTTGATGTCCAGCCCGTCCAGCAGACTGATGACGTAATCTGCCTCCTCGATGGCCTCCTCCACGGTGACAGCCTGGGCGAAGAAGTACACGCCGGTCTCCAGCCCCGCCCGCATAGCGCCCCGGATGTTCTGCTCGTAGTATTTGTCGGTGTTCAGGCTGCCGGTGCCGGTGCCCCGGAAGCCCACCCGGACCATGGCGAAGTCGATGTTGTCATCCGCCACGGCGTCCCAGTCGATCTCCCCCTGGAAGGAGGAAACGTCGATGCCGTACCGGGTGCGGAACTCGCCGCCCAGGTATTCCAGCCGGCGGCGGTTCTCATTTTCCTCATCCGTCCAGATGAAATCCACGTCGGAGAACACGTTCAGCGGACGGTCCCGGTAAATGGGCACGGTCTTGCCGCCGTATTCAAGGGTGCGGTCCAGCGTGGCACCGGGCTTGTAGACCTCGGAGGGCTTGGCAGCCGTGCTCTCCGGCGTGATCTGCGGCGCTTCAAAGCGCACCTCGCCGGTGCCGTAATTGCGGATATTGCCCTGGATCACGCAGTCCACCAGGGTCACATCCTTCGTAACGCCGGGAGCTAAGATCAGATCGCCGCCGATCTGGATGCCCTTCAGCGTCGCGCCGTCCGCCGCGCTGATGAGCAGGCTGCCGGAAACATCCTCCGTCACAGTGGTGGTCTCCTTCACCAGCGTATCCACCATGTTGCTGAGGATATTGATCAGTTCCGCCCGGGTGATGGGGTCCGTGGGCCGGAAGGTACCGGCGGCGGAATCCGTCAGATACCCGCGAGCCTCAAACTCTCCCACATAGGCCATCGCGTACTCCGCGATCTGGTCCGTATCCGTATAATCCGGTGCGGCGGTCTCCGGTGCGATCCGGAAGGCGCGGCCGATCATAGCCACCGCCTGCTGCCGGGTGATGGTGCTGGAGGGCAGCGCTGCGCCCTGATTGCCCAGATAGATGCCGGAGGCGTGGAGCTTCAGGATGGCATCCTCCCAATAGGTCCCGGCGGTATCCGAGAAGGTGTCCGCAGGAGAGGCGTTCTGAAAATGGAGAAAACGGTCCAGAATTCCCGCAAAAGCGCCTCGTGTGATGGATTTATCCGGGCGGAACGTACCATCGTCATATCCCTGAATGATCCCATACTCCCCGGACCACTTGTTGATGGCGGACTCCGCCCAGTGTCCGTTCGTATCCGCAAATGCGTTGGCCGTCATGACGGTGCAGCCCACCGCCAGAGCCGCCGCTGTCAGCCACTTTCCAAAATGCCGCTTCATAGCTGCTCCTTTCTGTCAAAGCCAGTCGAATCTATGCCGAAAAAACGCCACGGCCCTTATGGGCCGTGGTGTTATGTCGCCCTACGGGCACATTATAGCGAAACCGGAGACATGGGTCAATATTCTGTCGGAAATTTCTCCCGGAAAATTATGTAAAGTTTCAGAAAGTGTTCCCCCTCTCCCCGGAAAAAGCACCCGGCTTCACCTATGCGCTCTTTCCCTCTTGCAATGCGCAAACAGGCATGGTAGCATGGAGTTGATCCCGAAAACCGGCACAGAGACCCGAATTGTCGATCAAACCGCTTTGCGGCTTTCGCCGCGGCAGGAACCGAATCAGGAGGGAAACGCTATGGCATTGCTTGTATTCGCCATTTTGGACGTTATGTGCTGCTATTTTTGCTATTTCGTCGGCACGCAAAAGGGATACAACGGGCCGCTTTGCGCTTTTGCCGGGTTATTTGGCAGTTTTCTTGCGTGTCTGATCCTGCTTCTGATGCCCGATAAAGCTGGTGACACATTTAACAGCGCCGCTTATAACCGGGAAGTATCTGAACTGAGACAACAGGTAAAGGATCTGCAAAAGAGGATCACTGAATTGGAGCACGGCGCAGCTCCGGCAGATCAGCCGAAAGCGGCGGTCCATACGGAGCAAGCAAAGGACGAGCCGATCACTGAGATCAGCAAGCCGGTTCGGTTCCCCACCCGAACATCGGACACGGTCATTTGTCCTGGCTGCGGGAAGCGGCAACAGGGAAATCGGAACAGCTGCTACGCCTGCGGGCTGCCATTCTACTACGAGGATGAGCCAAGGCCGTAACAGTTCCGGTTCGAGATACAATAAAGGATTCAAAAAAACGGCGGAGACCATTTAAAATGGTCCCCGCTGTTTTTTGCATTCTCTAACAATTTCCGTTTGGAACACTGCTGCTCAAAAGGTGAAAAATTGCAAAGCACGAATCATTCCACCGTCACGCTCTTAGCAAGGTTCCGGGGCTTATCAATGTCGCAGCCGCGCTGGAGAGCCACATAATAGGCAAAGAGCTGCAAGGGCACCACGCCCAAAGAGGGCTGCACAACCGGGTGGGTCTCCGGCACAGCTATGACGCTGTCCGCCGTGTGGGCCATTTTCTCCTTGAAGGGCTCCGTGGCCAGCGCCAGCACCTCGGCTCCACGGGCCTTTACCTCCACCACATTGCTCATGGCCTTGTCAAAGAGCGGCTCGTAGGTGCCCAAGGCCACCACCAGCGTTCCCGGCTCGATGAGGGAAATGGTGCCGTGCTTCAGTTCGCCGGAGGCATACGCCTCGGAGTGGATATAGCTGATCTCCTTCAGCTTCAGGGAGCCTTCCAGCCCCATAGCGTAGTCCAGATTCCGGCCGATGAAGAAGATGGAATCGTGGTTGAAGTACCGGGAGGCGAAATACTTCACATCCTCGATGCTTGCCAGCACCCGTTCCAGCTTTTCCGGCAGGGCTTCCAGCTCGTGAAGGATGGTATCGTATTCCGTTTTCTCAATGGTACCCAGCAGATCGCCCAGATACAGGGCGATGAGGTCCATCAGGACCAGCTGAGTGGAGTAAGCCTTCGTGGTAGCCACGGCGATCTCCGGACCGGCCCAGGTATAGAGCACATCGTCCGCCTCCCGGGCGATGGAGGAGCCTACCACATTCACCACCGCCAGTGTCCGGCCGCCGCGCCGCTTGGTCTCCCGCAGGGCGGCCATAGTATCCAGCGTCTCACCGGACTGGCTGATGAAAATGACCAGAGAATGATCGTCCACCAACGGGTCGCAGTAGCGGAATTCCGAGGCCAGACACACCTCCACCGGGCGGCGGAGCAGGCGCTCCCAGTTGTACTTGCTGACCATGCCCACATGGTAGCTGGATCCGCAGGCCACGATGAAAATACGGCTGACGCCCTGGATGTATTCCTTCGTCAGGCGCAGATCGTCCAGCACCACCCGGCCCTCCCGGACCCTGGGGGAGACGGTTTTCCGGACGGCCTCCGGCTGCTCGAAGATCTCCTTGAGCATAAAGTGGGGGTAGCCGCCCTTTTCCGCAGCGGAAACGTCCCAGTCGATGTGGCTGTGGGGCTTATCGATGGGGTCCATCTCGTCATTGAAAAGGTTGACGCCCTCCGCCGTCAGCACGGCGATCTCGCCGTCCTCCATGTAAATAACATCGCGGGTATGGCTGATGACGGCAGTCACGTCGGAGGCAATGAAATTCTCGTTTTCACCGCAGCCGATGATAAGGGGGCTGTCCTTCCGGGCGGCGATCAGGGCGTTGGGATAGTCGGCGCAGATGATGCCGAAGGCGTAGGAGCCTTCGATCCGCCGCAGGACACGGCCCACGGCCTCCAGCATATTGTGACACTCGTTATAGTGGAATTCCAGCAGCTGAGCCGCCACCTCGGTGTCCGTTTCAGACTTGAACGTAACGCCGTGACGCAAAAGTTGCTGCTTGATCTCCATATAGTTTTCGATGATGCCGTTATGGACCATGGCGATCCGGCCATCCTCACTGACATGGGGATGGGCGTTGATGTCATTGGGCTCTCCATGGGTAGCCCAGCGGGTATGGCCGATACCCAGCGTTCCTTCCACATCAGCGCCGCCGTGGATCATATCTGACAGCACCTGAAGGCGGCCCTTGGACTTATAGACCTGAAGCCCCTTTGTCTCGGACCGCACCGCCACACCGGCGGAATCGTAACCCCGGTATTCCATCCGGGCCAGTCCGTCCAGCAAAATCGGGGCCGCCTGCTGGTGGCCCACATAACCAATAATTCCACACATGGGTAAAAAATCCTCCTGAAAATTCATTCAAAAGGACAAACGCGCAGAGATTTGTCTCTTTCTCCGCAGTCAGATTCCTTCTGTTCCGGGGTCGCCCCCGTATTTGTAGAACCTGTCACATGGCTGCGGCCACGGAGGGGCACCCGCCGAAGTTTCGATACTCCCCTCTCCTCGTTATCCCGGACCCCCGCTTCTATGAAGTCATTTTCCGGGCGCATGGCGCTGTTGATGGGCGCTGCCCATAGCCTCCTTTCGTTTCTGCGGCTTTTATGAAAGAACTGGGGCTGCGCAGACCGCCGCCCCAGCTCAGTCAACTCATTTCTTTGCGATGATATGGTCCTTGTCCTTATAGACATGGCTGGCCGGGATGACGCCCCGGACGCAGGAAGTGGGGTACACATTGGAATCCGGGCCGATGACGGTGCCGGGGTTCAGGACGCTGTTGCAGCCGACCTCCACCCGGTCGCCCAGCATGGCGCCCACCTTTTTGCGGCCGGTCTCCACCTGCTCCGCGCCGTCCTTCACCACCACCAGAAGCTTGTCGCTCTTGACATTGGAGGTGATGGAGCCGGCGCCCATGTGGGACTTATAGCCAAGGATGGAATCCCCCACATAGTTGTAATGAGGCACCTGCACATTGTCGAACAGGATCACGTTTTTCAGCTCCGTGGAGTTGCCCACCACGCAGTCATTGCCCACCAGTGCGCTGCCCCGGATAAAGGCGCACTGACGGACCTCCGTCCGGTGGCCGATGATGCAGGGGCCGTGGAGATAGGCGGTCTTGAACACCGTTGCGTCCTTGGCCACCCAGACATCCTCCAGAACGTTGCCGTCCCAGTCGGTGGGGTGCACATACTCGTCCTCCGGAAGCTGCTTGCCGATCTCCAGAATCAGGTCGGAGATCCCGGCCAGCGCCTCCCACGGATAGGTGAATTGCTTCAGATAGTCCCCAGCCAGAGAATGGCTCAGATCATATAACTCGTTGACAGTCAGCATTACTTCTTCACCTCGATGAGATGGCCGCTCTTTTCCATAGCGGCGATGATGCGGTCCACCTGCTTTTCACATTCCTCGGCGGTACCGGCCTCCGCCATGACCCGGAGCACCGGCTCCGTGCCGCTCTTCCGCAGCAGCACCCGGCCGGAATCGCCCAGCTCGGCGGTGCACTCGTCCACGGCGGCCTGCACGGCGGCGTCTGCCAGCGTGAGATCCTTATCGTCCACCCGGACGTTTTTCAGCACCTGAGGATACATGGTAACGCCGGCGGCCAGCACGCTCAGGGGCAGTTGGGTGTCGATCATCACCTGCATGAGCATGAGGGCGGTGATGAGACCGTCGCCGGTGTGGGCGTACTTCCGGAAAATGATATGGCCGGACTGCTCGCCGCCGATCATGAAGTCATTTTCCTTCATGTTCTCGTAAACATAGCGGTCGCCCACGGCGGTCTTTTCGTAACGGATGCCCGCCTTGTCCAGCGCCTTGTACAGACCGAAGTTGCTCATAACAGTGGTAACCAGCGTATTGCTGGGAAGCTGGCCACGCTCCTTGAAGTGCTTGGCGCAGATATACATGATCTTATCGCCGTTCAGCACCTGGCCCCGCTCGTCTACGGCAAGGCAGCGGTCCGCGTCGCCGTCAAAGGCGAAGCCCACGTCCAGATGATGCTCCCGGACGTAGAGCTGCAAGCCCTCAATGTGGGTGGAGCCGCAGTCCGTGTTGATGTTCACGCCGTCCGGCTGATCGTTGATGACATAGGTCTTGGCCCCCAGCGCGTCAAACACCGCCCGGCCGATCATCCAGGAGCTGCCGTTGGCGCAGTCCAGACCAACCTTGTGCTTTTCAAAGGACCGGGAGGGCAGGCTGGTGAGGTAGCCGATATAACGGTTGCGGCCGGAGTAGAAATCGATGGTCTTGCCCACCTTTCCCTCAGTGGCCCAGGGGAGGTAAGCGGGATCACCGTCGATGAATGCTTCCAGCTCTGCCTGAAGGGCGTCGTCCATCTTCTCGCCCACGCCGTTCATCAGCTTGATGCCGTTGTCATAAAACGGATTGTGGCTGGCGGAGATCATCACGCCGCAGTCGAAATTCTCCGTACGGGTGATGTAACTGACGCAGGGAGTGGTGGTAACGTGGAGCAGATATGCGTCCGCGCCGGAGGAGGTGATACCCGCCGCCAGAGCGTTTTCAAACATATAGGAGGAACGCCGGGTGTCCTTGCCGATCACGATGCGGGCGGAGTCCTCCGTGTGCTTCTGGCTGTAATACCAGCCCAGAAAACGGCCCACCTGGAAGGCGTGCTCCGCCGTCAGATCAACGCCGGCCTTGCCCCGGAAACCGTCTGTACCAAAATATTTACCCATCAGAACAATAAGCTCCTTTGTCTTTTAATTTGAAATCGTTCCTATCATATTCGTTTTTTACAGTAGATACAAGAGGCAAAATGTAAATTTTCAAGCCGTCTGTCCCCAGCTGGCCGTATAAAATCCCATCAGTTGTCCATACTGGAACAAAAAGGGGGCGACGGACATGATCACCGCACTGTGCCGCACGGTCATTCTCTATTTTCTCATTATGATCGGCCTGCGGCTGATGGGAAAGCGGCAGATCGGCGAATTGGAGCCCAGCGAGCTGGTGCTGACCATGATGATCTCCGATCTGGCCACGGTGCCCATGCAGGATTTCGGCATCCCGCTGCTGGCCGGGGTCATCCCTATTTTAATTCTCCTGTCCCTGACGCTGCTGATGAGCCAGCTTTCCCTGCTGAATCTGCGGTTCCGGGCGCTGATGTGCGGCACACCGGCCATCCTGATCCGCAACGGTAAGCTCCAGCAGGCGGCCATGCGGAAAAACCGCTACACGCTGGACGAGCTGTTGGAACAGCTCCGGGGGCAGGGGTGCCTCTCCGTGGAGGAGGTGCAGTACGCCGTATTGGAAAACTCCGGGCAGTTGTCCGTACTGCCATGGGCCAAGGCCAAGCCGCCCACGGCGGAGGACCTGGGCCTGACCTTGGAGGAGGACACTCTCCCCACCGTTCTCATCAATGACGGCCGGGTCTTGCGGAACAATCTCCGCCTTTGCGGCCGGGACGAGGTATGGCTCCAAAAAATTCTGAAGCAGGAGCACCGCACCACCAAGGAGGTCTTTCTCCTGACGGTGGATGAAAACGGAAAAACGCTCTGCGTTCCCAAGGAGGCTGACCCATGAAACGGATGCTGCTGCCGCCGATTTTCGTGTTGGCGGCCCTGTTGGCGTTTTCCCTGTGGAATATCCGCCGCATGGAGGGGGAAGCGGGCCGCTGGCGGGAACAACTGCAAGCGGCGGACCGGCTGGCACTCTCCGGGGAATGGGCCGAGGCGCTGGACGCCCTCTGGGAAAGCTACGATGACTGGTCCCACAGCCAGACCTATCTTCACATCGTCTCCCACCATGACGCGGTGGATGACGCGGAGGCCATGTACCGCCGGGCCATCGCCTTCGGGGAAACGGAGGAGCTTTCGGAGTTCCACGCGGAGCTGTCCGACCTCCGGGACCAGCTGCGGCTCATTGCGGAGATGGAAGCGCTGAATATCCGGAATGTGCTGTAAGGCCGCTTGTCCTCCCGCCTATTTTTCCTGTTTCAGCGCCATTATATCTCTTACCAAAAATGCGGTCGTGCCGCATACTGCTATAACTGATGACAGATACACGATCCTCCGCTGCATCAAAATGTTATAAATGAATATGATGCATGACGCAGTAATCAGCAGAATGTCAAATGCGATCCGGAATTTCGATCTCATACGGCCATTCCCCTTTTTCCGCAATTTTCCGCTCATTGTGCGGTAGAATCCATCATAGGAATTTCCGGATCGTGCAGAAGCACGATCACTTCTCCGCCAGAAGCTTATTCAGCTCCGCCATGAAGGTATCCAGATCCTTGAACTGGCGGTAGACAGAGGCGAATCGGACGTAGGCCACCTGATCCACCTTCCGCAGCCGGTCCATCACCTTTTCGCCTACATCCTCCGTGCGGATCTCCCGCTCCATGGAGTTCTGCAGTTCCTGCTCGATCTCATCGGCAATGCGCTCCAACTCGGCCAAGGGCACCGGCCGCTTCTCGCAGGCCCGGATCATGCCCCGCAGGACCTTCTGCCGGTCAAAGCTCTGGCGGCTGCCATCCTTCTTGATGACCACCATAGGCAGGCTCTCCACCGTTTCATAGGTGGTAAAGCGTTTGGCGCAGGAAAGACACTCTCTCCGACGGCGGATGCTGGCGTTTTCGTCCGCGGGACGGGAATCAATGACCTTGCTTTCGGGGTGACCGCAATAGGGGCATTTCATAGGCTTGACCTCCTGATAAACGTTCCGGGAAAACCCGGTTCATGTGTGAAAAGCACAGGATACTGCGGATATTGTACCACATTCCTTCTAAATGTGGTATCCCTATTTTCAAGTTTTTTCAAAAAACAGGCCATTCCCGGTCATCAAAGCGAAATACCCAGTACGCCCGTCCCTGCAAACGCCGGGAACGGGCAAAGCAAAACATGGCTTCCAGAGGAAAAGGGGCCGCGTCATCCCGTGGGACGGCGATGAGACGGCCCCGCTCCGGCCGGCAGGTCAGCACATCGGAAAGCCCGCCCAAGCGGCAGCGGAGGTATGGACTTCTCAGCAGTTCCGGTCTCAGCGGCTCCCAGTGCTCCCGCTCCTCTCCTAAAGGGCGCAGTTCTCCCCGGAGGATGGGTCCCAACGGGTCTGTCAACCGTTTGGAAAACCGGCGGCGGATTTGCAGGCAGCCATTCTCCGGTTCCAGAACACCGATACGGAGATTCCCTGTCTCCCCCACCGCCCACGCGCACCACAGCCCCTCCCGCCCCCGGCAGGAGACGGAAAAGGCCGTATACAGGGCATCCGGGGCGACGGTCAATTCCCCCACCGTCTGCTCCTCCCGAAAAACCGGATACTTGTCCATGAGCCGCCACCTCCCGGCAAAAAAATCGCCTGTGCATCAGTTTATGCACAGGCGGATCTTAATATGAACGCTATGTATGGCAGGCTCAGGCGATGGTGTAGCTGCCGCGCACCAGCAGCTTCGTGGTGTCGGAGCCGGCCTTGACGCCCCGGCCCTCAATGGTCATCATATAGAGATGGTTGGCCGCCAGCGCGCCACCGTTATTCAGGGAGGCAGCGGTGGTCTCGTCGATGAGTCCCGGATTAGAGGGTGACACGCAGGAGGCCGTACCCACCCGGAGCATCACTTCACAGCCGATGTCTCCGGTGAGGACCTGTCCCTTGGAAAGGGTCACCACGGCAAATTCCACGCCGGACATTCCGCCCGCGCCCCCGGACTGCTGGAGGAGCTGACTGTTCCGGGCGGTGATCTTCTGGTCTACCTTGGTCATGATCTGTCCCAGAAACACATCGTTCAGATAACTCAGTGTCACCAGCGGATCGGTGGCAGATCCGGGCTCCACCGCCAGGGAAACGCCGCTCATGGCAAGGCAGCTTACCAGTGTCAGCGCCGCCAGACGCAATGCCCATCTATTTTTCATATGTACCTCCGTTGTCTCTTGGCTCCCTCCCGATGGGCGTTTCCGCCCGCCGGGAGGCAGTATTCTGTCTCTTATACAAACTGGTCGTGGGGCAGTCCGAAGCTCACCGCGATGGCGGTGTCCACCTTCTCCATCACCTGCTCCTCCACATGGCCCATCCGTTCCCGCAGCCGCTTTTTATCCAGCGTCCGCACCTGCTCCAGCAGGATGATGGAGTCCCGGTTCAGGCCGCAGCTCTCGTTCACCGGAAGGGCAATATGGGTCGGCAGGCGGGCCTTGCCCGTCTGCGAGGTGATCGCCGCCGCGATGACCGTAGGGCTGTATCGGTTGCCGGTGTCATTCTGAATGATCAGCACCGGACGGATGCCGCCCTGCTCGCTGCCCACCACCGGAGAGAGATCGGCATAGTAAATATCGCCGCGCTTGACACTCGTATCCACAAAGTTCACACTCCGCCGAAAGAAGTACCCATCACCATTCGGTGAGGCCACTTTCATTCTCCCACGCAGCACCGGAATTTATACCACCGGGGCAAAATTCCGGTGTCCCGCCCCGTGTCATCCTATGCGCCTGGCGGAGTGCGGGTGCCTGCTTACAGCAGTCTCAAGCTCCGCTCGATCTCCTTGCCGTTTTCCATATACAATCTGGGGACCCGCTTGCTCATCGCGCAGGGAAACAGGCGAAGCGCCGCCAGTGGCGGATGAAGCGAGCCTGTTTCGAGGAAGGCTCCCAATCAGCGGATACGCAGGATCTGCTGATTGGTTTGAGCCGACGGTGCATTCCCTCTTGGGTTATCTCCGCGCCAAGAGCCGCATTTGCGGCGGCGAACTGACCTGCTTACAGCAGCCGCAGGCTCCGCTCGATCTCCTTGCCGTTTTCCATATATAATCTGGGAACCCGCTTGCTCACCGCACAGGTCAGTATCCCACCGGGATCTCGATCCCGGCGGGAGCCCTTTCATTGGACTCAAATGGTCCGAAATGAATTCGGCCCATTTCAAGGTTTTGCTCCGCAAAACGCTTGTACGCCGCATTTGCGGCGGCGAACTGACCTGCTCACAGCAGCCGCAGGCTCCGCTCGATCTCCTTGCCGTTTTCCATATACAATCTGGGGACCCGTTTGCTCACCGCGCAGGTCAGTTCGTAGGGGATCGTGTTCAGAATCGCGGCCAGAGAATCTACGCTCTGGGTCTGGCCGAAGATCTCCACCGTGTCCCCTACCTTTACCTCCGGCAGATCCGTCAGATCCACCATGCACATATCCATGCAGATGCGGCCCCGCTGCGGCGCCGGGCCATAGGCCGTCTGCACCGCCATGCGGTTGGAAAGCCCCCGGAAGAAGCCGTCGGCATAGCCGATGGGCAGTACGCCCATACGGGTCTTTCCCTCCGTGCGGAAGGTCCGTCCATAGCTGACGGTGGTATCCGGGTCAAGGACCTTGATGGTGGACACGCAGGACTTCAGCCGCATCACCGGCCGCAGGCCCAGCCGCTCCGCATCATCCCCCACGCCGTAGAGGGCGATGCCGGGGCGGACCATATCCAGATACATCTCCGGATAGCGGGTCAGGGCGCCGCTGTTGGCACAATGGCGGATGCGGAAGGTGCGGCCCTTGGCGGCCAGTGCGTCCAGCACATGGGTAAAGACGCCGAACTGCTCCCTCGTATACGCTTCATAGTCCGCGCCGTCCATATCAGAGACGGCGAAATGGGTGAAAATACCCTCCGGGTCCAGCCCCGGCAAGGCGCAGGACTCCGCAATGGCCTCCACGCCGGTTTCAAAATGCTCGCCCCTGACCAGAAAACCCAGCCGGGACATACCGGTATCCACCTTGATGTGGACCCGCAGCGTGCCGCCGCACTTCACAGCCTCGGCGCTGTACGCCTCCGCCTTGGCCTTGGCGGACACCGCCTGAGTGATGTTGTATTCGATGAGCTGGGACACCATCTCCGGAGGGGTATGCCCCAGAATCAGAATGGGCATGGTAATGCCGCCGTGGCGCAGTTCCCGGCCCTCGTCCAGACTGGACACTGCCAGATAGTCCGCCCCCAGCTGTTCCAGCTTCCGGGCCACCTGCACCGCACCGTGGCCGTAGGCGTCCGCCTTCACCACGCCCAGATACTTCACGCCGGGGTCGATCTTCTGCCGAGCCACATTGTAGTTGTGTTCCAAAGCATCCAGGTCGATCTCCGCCCAGGTGCGCCGTAAAATCGTATCCTCCAAGTTGATTCACCTGTCTTATGTGGATTTGCGGGGTCCTCCCCGCTGTTTTTACGAATCATCCGCTATTATATCACAAAATCCGAACGCCGTAAACCGTACCGTCAAAATTGTTTCGCCGTCCACGGCGATCTCTCCGAGGAAAGGCGTTCCGTCTGCCTGACGGAGCCAGACGGTGGTCACGATGTCCGTGTCCGACGCACCGGTCTGGTCCAGCGCCAGCCGGGTACAGGGGACTCCCTCCCGGCTTTCGTCGTTCTGTTCCAGCAGCCAGCCCTCCCGCAGAGCGTACATGATCCGGGCCAGTGCCGTGGCGGGGCTGACGGCTTCCTCCGTCAACGTTCCGGCATCCAGGCAGAGATCGCCGTATTCCAGCGTCCAGCCATCCTCCCGGATGACCGCCCGGACGCCTGCCAGTTCCAGCGGCTCCAGCACCTCCACGGTGCTCTCCCCGCCCGGCACATAGGTACCGTGAAGCGTGGCGGACCATTCCAGCCCGGACTGTTCGCAGGTGACCTCCGCCGTCATTTCACAGCCGGACATCTCCTGATAGACCGACCGCAGGTCCGCCGCCGGCTCCGCTGTCTGTTTCCCGCAGCCGCACAGCAGCAGGCACAGGGCTATCATTGGTACGCAGTTTTCGATGCGCACCCTGTTTCCCTCCGTTATTCCAGAATTTCCCGGATGGCGTCGGGCAGTTTCCGGACCACGTCCTCCGGTGTGACGCTGTAAGCCGTCAGCTCCTGTTCCGCCAGATCCCCGGCGCGGCCGTGAAGCCAGACTCCCACCGCCGCGGCTCGAAGTGCGTCGGCCCGCTGGGCCATCAGGGAAGCAATGACGCCGGTCAGCACATCCCCGCTGCCGCCCTTGGCCAATCCGCTGCCACCGGTTGTGTTCACCAGAACGTCCCCCTCCGGCGACGCCGTGACGGTCCGGTGGCCCTTCAGCACCAGAACGCAGCCATGGGCCATGGCGAAGTCCTGTGCCGCCCGTTCCCGGTCCCCACGGCTCAGATCGCCGCCGATGCGGGCGAACTCCACCTCATGGGGCGTCAGGACCGTGGGCCTGCCCCGGCGGGCATCCAGTAGATCTATATGCCCGGAAAGGGCGTTTATGCCGTCGGCGTCCAGCACCAGCGGTTTTTCCGTTTTCAGCAGCTCCCACACCAGACGGGCAGTCTCCCGGCCGCGGCCCAGCCCCGGCCCCAGCGCCAGCACATCGCAGCCGTCCAGCTTTTCCAGAATTTGCGGAAGGGCCCTTCCCGCCAGCATACCGTTTTTCTCCGGCAGCGGAAAGGGCATGGCGGAGACACATTTGGCTGCCTCGATGGGCCAGATGGTCTTCGGCACCCCCAGCGACACCAGCCCGCAGCCGGTCCGTACCGCCGCCGACGCGGTGAGATAGGGCGCGCCGGTGTAGCCCACCGCGCCGCCTACGATCAGCAGCTTTCCAAAGGTCCCTTTATGGCCGTCCAGCTGTCTCTGCGGCAGCGCCGGTTTCAAAAGATCCAATCCCACCGTCCGGATAAGCGTTGTCACTTCCATGGTCAATCCCCCTTTTTCTATGCGATCCAGTCAGTTTGTATTTGAAAAAAGCAGGGAACATTGCTGTTCCCTGCTTTTCAATGCCCTTATTCGCCCTTGGCCGCTTCGATGATAAGCTTGGCGCACAGGGAATAGCCCAGCTTGCCGCTATCCAGTACCAGATGGTAGTTATGGCTGTCGCCCCACTTTTTGCCAGTATAGTGGTTGTAATAGGTATGACGGCTGTTGTCCTTTTTGGCAATGATCTTCTGCAGCTCCGTCGCGTCCGTGCAGCCGGTAAGCTCGCTGGCCCGCACCGCCCGGTGCACCGCGTCGGCATGGATGAACACGTTCAGGCTCTCCATGCCCGCTTCCCGCAGGATCTCGTCGGCACAGCGGCCCAGGATCACGCAGGGTCCCTCCTTGGCAAAATGGAGAATGACCGCCTTCTGCACATCGTGGATGGCATCCTGGGTGTCAGAAAAGGAGGCGTCCGCAAAGGAGCAGATGCTCTTGAAGAAGAAATTCGTGGAGGATACATCCTCCTGATCGTGCTCCACCATATCCGGATCAAATCCGCTGGTCTGGACTGTTGCCTTCAAAATATCCCGGTCATAGAACGGGATCCCCAGTTCCTTTGCCACCTGCTGGCCGATGGAATGGCCGCCTGCGCCGTATTCCCGGCTGATGGTAATGATCTTATCCATGGTACTCCCCCTCACAGGTCCCGTCTTTTGACAGGGCCGATACTGATTGTATGTTATCACATTTTCTGCTTACGTGCAATAAAATTCTGCTTCCGGGCCGTTTTTCTAAGATTTGTGCATTTCGCGCTTGCATTTCCCCTGTTTTTATGGTATACATTGGTATGTTATGAGCTGTGAAACGGGAAAATAACCTGAAACGCCGCCGCAGAGAGGGTCGGTCACCGGCTGCAAGCCGACCTGCGGACGCCTGGTTTGGTTCGCCCCGGAGCTTCCATGGAGACATGGCGGTCACCCTCCGTTATCAGGGCACAAGTGTGCGCTTCGGCGCGAATTTGGGTGGTACCGCGGAAGTGAGCCTTTCGTCCCAATGTGGGACGGAGGGCTTTTTTGTTTTCCGCCGCCCCGATCCGATCATCCCATTCCATACAAAGGAGTTTTGCGTTTATGATGAAAGAACAACTGGAAGCCATCCGCAAGGGCGCTCTGGAAGCCATCGCCGGCACGAAGGCCGCGGCGGAACTGGACGCGCTGCGGGTGAAGTACCTGGGCAAAAAGGGTGAGCTGACCGCCGTCCTCAAGCTGATGGGCAGTCTCTCTGCTGAGGAGCGCCCCGTCATGGGCCAGATGGCCAACGAAGTCCGGGCCGCCGTGGAAAAGGCCGTGGAGGCCCAGTCCGCCATTCTGGAAAAGGCCGCTCTGGAAGCCAAGCTGAAGGCCGAGACGCTGGACGTCACCATCCCCGGCAAGGAGGTGGCTCTGGGCCACAAGCACCCCATGTACACCGTGCTGGATGAGATCAAGCAGGTGTTCCTTGACATGGGCTTTGAGATCATGGACGGCCCGGAGATCGAGCTGGAAAGCTACAACTTCACCAAGCTCAACGCCCCGGAGTCCCACCCTTCCCGTGACTGGACGGACACCTTCTATCTCACCGAGGATTCCAAGATCCTCCTGCGGACCCAGACCTCTCCCATGCAGATCCGGGCCATGGAGGAGCACGGCGTACCCATCCGCATGATCTCCCCCGGCCGGGTTTACCGCAAGGACGAGGTGGACGCTACCCACTCCCCCATGTTCCATCAGATCGAGGGTCTGGTGGTGGACAAGGGCGTGACCATGGCGGACCTGAAGGGCACACTGAACGCCGTCATCAAGGCCATCTACGGCGCCAATTCCGTCACCCGGTTCCGTCCCCACCACTTCCCCTTCACTGAGCCCTCCTGCGAGGTAGACATCCAGTGCCACAAGTGCGGCGGCAAGGGCTGCCCCACCTGCAAGGGCGAGGGCTGGATCGAGGTGCTGGGTGCCGGCATGGTGCACCCCAAGGTGCTGCGCAACTGCGGCATTGATCCGGACGAGTATTCCGGCTTCGCCTTCGGCATGGGTCTGGAACGCTTCGCCATGGGCCACTTCAAGATCAGCGACCTGCGGCTGATCTTCGAGAACGACGAACGGTTCCTGCAGCAGTTCTGACCATCCTCGCCAAAATGGCACAGCCATTTTGTGCGAATTTTGCAGAGTGCCGCAGCGCACTCGCCGCAAGCGGCTCGCACGTTTGCACTCTGAGCGGTGTTTTTTGTGCCGTACACGCCGCCGCAAAAAACAATTACAACTGATGTTTGCTGCTGCAAACATGCATCGACCGTATATCGACTGCGGCGTACCACCAGTGAGCGGATCTCACTGGCGAGGGGATGCCTGATTCCCTTCGGAATAAAAGAGGAGGATAGACAATGATTCTTTCCCGTAAATGGTTAAATGAATTTGTAGATGTTTCCGACATCAGCGACCGGGAGTTCGACGAGGCCATGACCCTCTCCGGCTCCAAGGTGGAGACCGTCACGGCGCTGGATGAGTCCCTGAAAAACGTGGTGGTGGGCAAGATTTTGTCCATGGAAAAGCACCCGGACAGCGACCACATGTGGATCTGCCAGATCGACGTGGGACAGGCGGAGCCTACCCAGATCGTCACCGGCGCATGGAATATCCATGTGGGCGATCTGGTGCCCGTGGCCCAGCACAAGTCCCTGCTCCCCAACGGCACGAGAATTGAAAAGGGCAAGCTCCGGGGCGTGGTGTCCAACGGGATGCTGTGCTCTCTGAAGGAGCTGAGCCTCACCGCCGAGCATGACTATCCCTACGCCGTCATCACCCCCGCCGCCCTGCTGAACGACTACAAGCCTCTGGACCCGGAGAAGCCCTCCATCCCCGCCGACATCAAGGCCGGGGACAAGGTGTTCGGCCCCGTGGTCTGCGGCAAGGTTCTGGAATGTGAGACCCAGTCCTACGGCCTGTACCACACCACGCTGGACATCGGCGGCGCCACCGCCTCTCCCGACACTGCCTGCTCCAACCTCCATGCGGGCGATCTGGTGGCCTACAACACCAAGACCGATTCCATCTGCACGCTGGAGGATCTCCACGCGGAGCAGAAGGAGTTCCCCCACTGCATCGCCGACGGCATCTTCGTGCTGAACGAGGACGTGAAGCCCGGCGACGATATGGCTGTGGTCATCGGCGCGGACGATCATGTGGTGGAATTTGAGATCACCCCCAACCGGCCTGACTGCCTGTCCGTTATCGGCCTTGCACGGGAGGCCAGCGCCACCTTTGGCCGTCCCCTGAAGCTGCACACCCCTGAAGTGAAGGGCTGCGGCGGCTCCATTGCGGAGTTGGTGGACATCGACATTGAGGACGGCGATCTCTGCCCCCGGTACACTGCCCGGATGGTGAAAAACGTGAAGATCCAGCCCTCTCCCACGTGGATGCGGGAACGGCTGCGGAACTCCGGCGTCCGCCCCATCAACAACATCGTGGACATCACCAACTATGTAATGCTGGAATACGGCCAGCCCATGCACGCCTTCGACTTCTCCTGCGTAGAGGGCAACCACATCATCGTCCGCACCGCCCGGGAGGGCGAAACCATCCAGACCCTAGACGGCAATCAGCGGAATCTGACCACCTCTATGCTCTGCATCTGCGATGAGAACAGACCCGTCTGCGTGGCCGGCGTCATGGGCGGTGCCAACAGCGAGATCGTGGGCGACACCGCCATGGTTCTGTTTGAATCCGCCAACTTCAACGGCACCTCCGTCCACCGCACCGCCGCCGCTCTGAATATGCGTACCGACGCTTCCTCCCGCTATGAAAAGGGTCTGGACCCCATGAACACTCTGAAGGCCGTGGAGCGGGCCTGCGAGCTGGTGGAGCTGCTGGGCGCCGGCGAAGTGGTGGAGGGCGTGATGGACGTCATCGCCAAGGACTCCAACCCCGTCACCGTGAAGCTGGAGCCGGAGAAGGTCAACGGCCTGCTGGGCACCGATGTTTCCCGTGAGGAAATGGTCCGGATTCTGGAAGCTCTGGACTTCAAGGTGGAGGGCGACACCATCCATGTTCCCTCCTGGCGGTCCGATGTGGAGCACTACTCCGACATTGCCGAGGAGGTAGCCCGGTTCTACGGCTACAACAACATCCCCGACACCCTCTCCAACGGTCTCACCGCCCGCCGTGGCCTCACGGATATCCAGCAGACGGAAAACCTGCTGGGCAGCGTGTGCCGCGCCGCCGGGTACGACGAGATCATCACCTACTCCTTCATCAGCCCCACCTATTATGATAAGATCGACCTGCCCAAGGATTCCCCCCTGCGGGATTCTCTGAAAATTCTGAACCCCTTGGGCGAGGACACCTCCATCATGCGCACTACCACCCTGCCCTCCATGCTGGAGATCCTGACCCGGAACTACAACTTCCGCAACAAGTCCGCCAAGCTCTATGAACTGGGCCGGGTGTACTTCAAGCGGGCCGACGGCCTTGCCGACGAGCCCAAGGTGCTGACGCTGGGCGCTTACGGCGACGGTATGGACTTCTTTGCCCTCAAGGGCGCCGTGGAGGCCGTTCTGAAGCAGCTGCGAATCGAAAACGTCCGGTTCCTGGCGGACAGCGAGAATCCCTCCTATCATCCCGGCCGCTGCGCCAAGGTCTTCAGCGGGGACCGTCTGCTAGGTGTCTTGGGCCAGGTCCATCCCCATGTGGCGGGCAACTACGGTGTGGACGCCGAGCTGTACGCCGCCGAGCTGCGGTTCGACGCGCTGTATGAAAGCAAGGGCTCCCAGCCCCTGTATCAGCCCCTGCCCAAGTTCCCCGCCGTCACCCGGGACATCGCCGTGGTATGCGACGCGGCCGTCACCGTAGGCGAGCTGGAGGATGCCATCCGCAAGGGCGCTAAGGGCCTTTTGAAGGACGCGGCCCTGTTTGACATCTACACCGGCACGGGCATTGCCCCCGGCAAGAAGAGTGTGGCCTTCAACCTAACCCTCCGGGCCGATGACCGGAGCCTCACCGCCGAAGAGGCGGACGCTGACGTGAAGAGCATCCTGACCGCTCTGGAGCAGGAATGCGGCGCGGTCCTACGGTAAATCGAACAGTTCCCTGCAATCAAGGCGGTGAGGTTTCTCGCCGCCTTGATTTTATTACCATTCTGTTACATTTCCTTTTTTCCCTTTACTTCCCCCCGAAAACCGAGTATACTGATTACAGTTTCGAAGGAAAGGTGGTGTCCGTATGGATGACTATACCCGCAAATTCAGTATTGTGGACGATAAGGATGTGGAGATTTATAACATTCTGACCACAGTCTATCAGGCACTGGAGGAAAAGGGGTATAACCCCATCAATCAGATCGTTGGCTACATTCTCTCTGAGGACCCCACCTACATTACCAATCACATGGGAGCCCGCACCCTGATCCGCAAGCTGGACCGGGACGAGCTGCTGCAGGTTCTGGTAAAAAAATATCTGGGACAGTAAATCAGCCGATCAAAGCATGGAGACGTTGTCTCCATGCTTTTTTTATGTGTGTAAACTGCCGAAATATCTTGAAAAGCTGCTGTTTTGGACCATTGGAAAAGATTGCCTCCATTCCAACGTTGACAAATTGGATAAAAGATGTTACAATTTGGTTACAATTTTTCCAAGGGAGTGTTTGCATGTCTGAAACAAAAACAGAAGGCTTGATTTATAAGGGCCATCCTCTGCGGCGGATCGACAACCTGATCTACTACGGAACGATGGCTGATCCATATATCGTCATGATGCAGATTCTGGAGAGCAAAAAGGAAAACGGTTTGGATATGGCTACCAAGGTTTCCCTGCAGCTCCAGTCCACGAATCCCAATGTGAAGGCACGGGACCGCGTGGTCAAGAAGGGTGAAAAGAGCAGCCTGTATGAGGCGATGGATTTCGCTTCCATCTGGTTGGAGCGGGCGTTAGCCGGCAAGTAAGAACCCCCTACCCCCGCACTGACTAACACAAAGGAAAGGAAGCGTTTCGATGAAGCATCTGATGAAAAAGGCCGTGAAGGCCGCTGTTTTTGCTGCCCTCACCACTTTGGCGCTCACCGCCTTCGCCTCTGCCGAGGGAGAGATGGCCATTGGCGCCGGCTGCACCACCGGTACTTCCCTGCGTATGCGGTCCGAGCCCAACACCTCTTCCGCCATCGTCACCACGCTGAACAAGTCTGTGGCCGTGGCCCTGCTGGATGACAGCGTCCCCGGCTGGTACAAGATCAATTATAACGGCAGCACCGGCTATGTGTCCTCCGATTACCTTATCATCGATCAGGACAACATCTTCACCACCTACGGCCGCGTGCCCGAGGGCACGGTGAACGTCCGGGCCGCCGCCACCACCGAAAGCGAGAGCCTGGCCACCATCGACGCCGGCACCGTAGTCACCGTCAACGGTCTGGTAAACGGCTGGTATGACGTTACCTGCCAATACGGCACGGAGGGCTATGTCCGCAGCGATCTGCTGGTTCTGACCAGCAATGCCACCAGCGGCAAGGGTTCCTCTATCGTGGAAACCGCTCTGAGCCATCTGGGCACCCGCTATGTGTACGGCGGCGCCTCCGCCGGCGGCTTCGACTGCTCCGGCTTCACCATGTATATTTATAAGCAGTTCGGCTATTCTTTGCCCCACTCCGCTACCAGCCAGTGGCTCAGCGGCATGGGCACCAAGATCTACAGCATTTCCGAGCTGCAGCCCGGCGACCTGGTGTTCTTCAACGATCCCAGCCGCAACAAGGGCAAGGCCTGCTCCCACGCCGGCATCTACATCGGCAACGGCCAGCACGTGCACGCCTCTTCCTCCAGAAACGGCGGCGTCATCACCAGCGATCTGACCTCCGGCTACTACAATACATATTTCGTAGGCGGTCTCCGGCTGAGTTAACCCTATACAAAATTTTCGTTTTTTCGCCCCCGGTACAGTTGTACCGGGGGGCTTTTGCCTTTTTTCGGCAGAAAACGGGAAATTTCCGCAAAAACCTTGCCTTTTGGAAACAGGTCTGCTATATTCATACAAGTGTGAAAAATATGACAAAGGAGGCGGTCCCATGCCTGGAGGCAAGCACGTCTTAGGTCAGGGTAAAAACCGGATTTTCGGCACCGCCAAGGTGGGTGACCGGGGGCAGATCGTAATTCCGCAGGAGGCCCGCCGATTTTACGGCATCTCTTCGGGAGATACCCTGCTGATCCTTGGCAACGAGGCCAGCGGACTGGTAGTGACCCGGCCGGAGATCCTGAACGATCTGGCTGATGAAATTTTGGGAAAAGAGGAACACGAGACATGAAAATGGAATCCATGTACGAACAGCTGGGCGTCAGCGCAGCTGTCTATGAATACGGAGAGCGGATCATTGCGGAGCTGCGGGACCGGTTTGACGCCATCGACCAGACGGCGGAATACAATCAGGCCAAGGTCCTGTCCGCCATGCAGAAAAACCGGGTGAACGCCACCCACTTTGCCGCCACCACCGGCTACGGCTACGATGACGAGGGCCGGGACAATCTGGAACGGGTCTATGCAGATGTGTTCCACACGGAGGCTGCGCTGGTGCGGCCTCAGATTACCTGCGGCACCCACGCCCTGACCGTGGCCCTGTCCGCCAACCTGCTGCCGGGAGATGAACTGCTCTCCCCCGTGGGCGCACCCTATGACACGCTGGAGGAGGTCATCGGCATCCGGGAGAGCAAGTGCTCGTTGAAGGAGTACGGTGTTACCTACGCCCAGGCGGACCTGAAGGCCGACGGCACCTTCGACTACGATGCCATCCGTTCCAAGATTAACGAGCGCACCAAGCTCATCACCATCCAGCGCTCCAAGGGCTACGCCACCCGCCCCAGCTTCTCGGTGGAACAGATCGGAGAGCTGATTCGCTTCTGCAAGGAGATCAAGCCTGACGTCAAGGTCATGGTGGACAACTGCTACGGCGAATTTGTGGAGCGTATTGAGCCTTCTGATATGGGGGCCGATATGGTGGTGGGCAGCCTCATCAAAAACCCCGGCGGCGGTCTGGCTCCTATCGGCGGCTACATCTGCGGCACCAAGGAGTGCGTGGAGCGGTGCGCTTACCGGCTGTCCGCCCCCGGTCTGGGGCAAGAGGTGGGTGCCAACCTGGGTCTGATGCCCGCCTTCTATCAGGGCTTGTTTCTGGCCCCCACTGTGGTATCCGGCGCGCTGAAGGGCGCGGTCTTTGCCGCCAACGTCTATGAAAAGCTGGGCTTCGCCTGCGTCCCCAACGCCACGGAAAGCCGCCACGACATCATTCAGGCGGTGACGCTGGGCAGCCGGGAGGCTATGGTGGCCTTCTGCGGCGGTATTCAGGCTGCCGCACCGGTGGACAGCTATGTGACCCCGGAGCCTTGGGCCATGCCCGGCTACGATTCCGATGTCATTATGGCGGCAGGCGCTTTCGTGCAGGGCAGCAGTATCGAGCTGTCCGCAGACGGCCCCATCCGCGACCCCTACGCCGTCTATTTTCAGGGCGGCCTCACCTGGTATCACGCCAAGCTGGGCATCCTCATGAGCCTGCAAAAGCTGGTGGACGCCGGTATCGTGACCCTGTAAAACCGCGGCACCTTCCATCTATTCAATTTTTTCAATAAGGAGACCTTCCCCATGTGGCTTTGGCTTTCCCTGACTGCCCTCCTGTGCTGGAGCGGCAGCGACCTCTTTTCCAAAATCGGCTGCCGGGACGGCAGCGACCGTTACAGTCACCTGAAAATGGTCATCGCCGTGGGCGTGGTGATGGGCCTTCACGCCGCCATTGAGATCTTCGTAGGCGGCACGGCCATCAGCTGGTCCGTCATCTGGACCTACCTGCCGGTGTCCCTGCTGTATATCAGTTCCATGGCTTTGGGCTATCTGGGTCTGCGGTATATCGAGCTGTCCGTTTCTTCCCCCATCTGCAATTCCTCCGGCGCATTGGTGGCAGTGCTGACGCTGCTGTTCGTCGGCGGTGACGATTACTCTCCTCTGGCCCTGTTGGCTATCGCGCTGGTGTGCACGGGCGCCATCGGTCTGGGTGTGGTGGATGCCACGGAGGACCCGGAGCTTCGTCTGGAACGGCAGAAGGCCAGCAACTATAAGTACGCCAAGAGCTTTCTCGCCCTGGCCCTCCCCGCAGCCTACTGTCTGCTGGACGCCGCCGGCACCTTTGCCGACAACCGGGTGCTGGAGATCCTGACGGACCGCTACATGAACGCCGGTATGTTCGCCACGCTGAGAGAATGTGCCGATCAGGCGGCGGCCTCCGCCAACTGCGCATACGAGTTGACGTTCCTTGCCGCAGCTGCATTCTGCTTCATCTATGTGGTGGTCATCAAGAAGGATCGGTTGGTTCCCAAAATGGAGGCCCCCAAGTACTTTGGTGCCATTTGCGAAACCGCCGGTCAGTTCGCCTACATCTACGCCATTTCTGACACCGCCCATCTGGCCATGTCCGCTCCCATCATTTCCTCCTACTGTGCCGCCTCCGTGCTGTGGAGCCGCATCTTCCTGAAGGAAAAGCTCTCCTGGAAGCACTATGCCATGATTTGTCTGGTGGTCATCGGCATCGCCATCATGGGCTTCTTTGACCTGTAAGCCCACTGTATATGACAAAAACCCCCGCCGCTCACATGAGCGGTGGGGGGCATTTTCAGAACTTTTATAAAGTTCTGAAAATGTTTGATTTCAATGGCGCAGGACACCCCCTCTTGGGTTTCCCGCGCACACTCTTCCTTACCGTTGCGGAAAATTGACCGTTTAATGATAGGCTCACTCCCCCGCCGCTCATTGTGAGCGGCGGGGGTCTTTTTCTGGCACGTTCAGGTGTGGATTCAAGCGCGGGGTAAGGCCCGATCCAGCTTTTCCAGAAAAAAGGCCAGCAGGAATCCAGCGGCGCAGCAGAGCAGCGACGCCACTGCCTCGCCCACGCTGTCATACCGGATGGGAACGATCACCAGTGTGGAGGCCGCCACGATGCCCAAGATCCCGTGGAAGGTTACGGCGTAATGGGTTTGCAGCAGCCAGGTGACGCCCCGGGCCAACAGCAGCATGGTCAGCAGCATTCCCGGCAGGCAGGCGGACAGGGCCAGCAGCCGCATTTCCGCGAGGCTGTTCAGCAGCGGCTCATACAGCCCCAGTGCCATCATAATGGAGGAACTGGTCAGCCCCGGCAGCACCACGCTGGCGCCCCAAAGCGCGCCGCAGAAGTTGTACCAGCCAAAGTTCGGCGTCACCGTCACGCGAAGCACATGGCGCACATAGAAAAGCGTCAAAAACACTGACAGGGCGCAGACGCCGCAGGCGATCCACGCCGCCCGGCCATGGCCCTCCTTTCCCGCCTCCCGCCAGAGGGCAGGAAACGTTCCGGCAATAAGGCCGATAAAGAGCCAGATGGTAGCGGCGTCCGACAGGGCATACGCGGCGCTGATCCCCTTGGCGAGACCCAGAAAGCCCACGGCCCAGCCAATCCCCAAGGGAAGGAAAATGTGCCAGTATTTCCGGATGCCCCGTCCGGGATGGGCCAGTGTCTCCATCATAGGGCGGTATACGTCGAACACCACGGCCAGCACGCCGCCGGAGACGCCGGGCAGGATCGCCCCCGCGCCGATCAGCGCACCGCACAGCAGATCCCGCAGCCAGCGCGCCCGATCCGCCTGCTTATATGGGTCCGTCATATTCCACCTCCTCACTCAAACTGTATACAGGGTATCATATCAGCATTCCCCGCTCCGCGCAATCCGAAACTGTGAACGATTTGAGAATTTTAGCGGTTTTGAAAGAATTGACGCCCTAAAAGCCCCGGTTTCCCCATTTAGGAAGGGCATAGTGATCTTTCGCTAAAAGCCCTTGCGTGTCTACGGAAAAAATGGTAGAACTTTTTAGAAAAAGGGGTGGCTTTTCCGCTATGGCGGTGTTAGAATAGGGACACTGCCCTGAAGGGCGACCCTTTTCTGTATTTTTGACAGTATTTCAGGAGGTTTCCCATGATGCGGAGCGCAAAGAAAACCTACGAGATCGACATGCTGCATGGCGCGATCCTGCCGAAGCTGCTGCGCTTCGCCGTCCCGCTGACCCTCTCCACCATGCTGCAGCTGCTGTTCAACGCGGCGGACGTGGTGGTGGTCGGCCGCTGGGCCGGTGACAATTCCCTGGCGGCGGTGGGTTCCAACACCTCCCTGATCGCCCTGCTGACCAATATGTTCTTAGGATTGTCCATCGGCGCCAATATTCTGGCTGCCCGGCACTTCGGCGCTCATGAGGACGAGGAACTCAGCAAAACGGTCCACACCTCTATTCTGCTCTCCCTGTACAGCGGCGTGTTCCTGACAGTGGTCGGTATTCTGGGTGCCCGGACCATTCTGATCTGGATGCAGTGTCCCGCCAATGTGCTGGATCTGGCCACGCTCTACCTGCGGATCTACTTCGCCGGCATGACCGCCACCATGCTCTACAACTTTGGCGCCGCTCTGCTGCGGGCCAGCGGCGATACCCAAAGACCTCTCTATTACCTGTTCGCATCCGGCGTTGTCAACGTGATCCTGAATCTGGTCTTTGTCATCTACTTCCACATGGATGTGGCAGGCGTGGCATTGGCCACCGTGATCTCCCAGTGCATTTCTGCCGCACTGGTGGTCCGCTGCCTCGTGAAGGAGACCGGTCCTCTGCGGCTGGACTTCCGGCAGCTGAAGATCTACCCCATCAAGCTCAAGCAGATCATGCAGGTGGGCATCCCCGCCGGAATTCAGGGAATGCTGTTCTCTCTGGCCAACGTGACGGTGCAGTCCTCCGTCAACTCCTTCGGTGAGGTCATTATGGCCGGCAGCTCTGCCGCCATCAGCATTGAGCAGTTCATTTATTCCAACATCAACGCCTTCTATCAGGCCAACGTGGCCTTTACCAGCCAGAATTACGGCGCCGGTGACTATCGGCGCATCAAGAAGATCGCTATGATCAGCGTTGTGACCGGCGTTGTGACCACAGAGCTTCTGAGTGTTCTGGCCGTCTATTTCGGCCCGCAGCTTCTGGGGATCTATTCCCCCAGCGCCGAGGTGGTGGCAGCCGGTATGGTGCGCCTCCGCTGGATCGCCCTGTTCTATGGTCTGGACGCCATCATGGATGTGATCGTCGGTTCTCTGCGTGGCGTGGGGTACAACATTCTTCCCATGCTGGTCACGCTGATGGGCGCCTGCGCCTCCCGGCTCATCTGGCTGTCTACCGTGTTCCGGCTTCCAGCCTACCACCGGATCGAGATGGTTTACATCGTCTATCCTCTCTCCTGGGTCCTGACGGCCACCACCCACCTCATCTGCTATTTCTTCGTTTCCCGAAAGGTGGACCGGGAACTTCGTGCCCACGAAGCGGAGCTGGCCGCCCGTATGGAAGAAAGCCCGGAGGAAGCAGACTCCTGAGCACATTCGCCAAGCAAACAAAAAAGCCGCGGAAACCAGTCGGTTCATGTTCATAGGTACACAATGTGACCTATGGGGTAGGCCGGACGGTACAGGGCACGAAAAAATAAGTCGGGGGAAATTCCCTCGACTTATTTTTTCTTTGATCCCAAGTTTATTTGAGCGCCACATTTCAATTGGATGCGCAGACGCTGACCCCAACGAGAGCGGGTAGCGGAAACCGTCAGACAGCACGGGATAGGATATTGCCCATCGTTTGCGCCGCTTTGAACTGCGCGTCCGTGGTAACGTGGGCGTATGTATCCAGCGTGAAGCCCGCCGAGTAGTGGTCGAACATACTGCTGACGGTCTTGACGTCCACGCCGTTCTGGAGCGCCATCGTGGCGAAGGTGTGTATAAATCGTGAAACTCGAATTGAGTGATTAATTGCACTATTTGGCAGTTTTGCGAAACAAATTGCGGGATAGTGCTTTTTATTCTCAATCATCTGCTATACTTGAAATAATAAAAATGATGATTGAGGGATAGCAAGAATTGGTGCATTCCTTCAAAACCTTCAAGTCACAAAAAGGGATTCTGTTGGGCGCATATTGAATCAGTCCTTCTAACTAGCCAAGGTTATGATGTGCCTCTGCTAAGAGAAATGCCAATTCATCGTCCATTTTAGGTGTAAAGGCGCTCTTGAAAATCAGGGCAAACATTTCCGGTACTACGCTGATGTGCATGATCAGGACTCCCAAGCCGCCTACAATATAAATCAGAGCCGAACGGCACAACTTTTTCCATGATATCCGCGATTCGCTTTAGGCCGCCATCAGCAGTAGCAAGGTATCAGTCGGTTTTTTCTACAAAACAAGGGGCCTTCGTAAAGAAAGCCCCTTGTTTTTAATGTTGGCCTAAGTTCGTCTGCCAAGTCATCCCCAGTCAGCGCACTCCCTCAAAGCAGAGAGCTTTGTTTCCAAACTGAGCGGGGACGTTTTCCGTTCGATTATTTTCTCTCGGAAGTTTCAGCAGTATTCTGCTTTGCCAGCTTTCTGGACTTGTAGTTCCGGATGCCAAAAATTGCCACGGACACAATCGCGATCAAAATGAACGCGCAGCTGATCGGACGCGTGAAGAAAATGCTGAAGCTGCCTTCAGAAATGACCATGGCACGGCGGAAGTTCTTTTCAGCCAGAGGTCCAAGCACGATGCCCAGCAGAATAGGCACCAGTTGGAAGCCCATGCGCCGCAGGAAGTAAGAAACGATACCGAAAATCAAAATGATATAAATATCATAGATGCGGTTGTTGGTAGAATAAGAGCCTGCAATGCAGAATGTCAGTACGATGGGAGCCAGAATCTCATAGGGAATGCGGGTAATATGCGCATAAAACCGGGTCAAACCAGTGCCCACGATATACATGAACACATTCACCACGAGCAGGCCCAGCATGATGGCATAAAGAACGTTGCCCTGCTCGGCAAACAAGGACGGACCGGGAACCATGCCGTGAAGCATGAATGCGCCCATCAGAATGGCCGTTGCACCGTCACCGGGGACACCCAGCGTCAGCATGGGGATCATAGTTGCACCGCAAGCGCCGTTGTTGGCAGATTCCGCAACAGCCACGCCCTCGATCTCACCCTTGCCGAACGTTTCCGGGTGCTTGGACGCCTGCTTGACCTGATTGTAAGCAATAAACGCCGCCAAACCGCCGCCAGTGCCGGGCGTTGCGCCAATGATGACACCGACAAGAGAACCAATGCCAATGGGCTTGCGGCAGCGCCGATATTCCTCTTTTGTGATCTTATCCTTCGTCAGGGCCTTGGGGTCATAAATTTTATGATCCGTTTTGGGATCATATTTAGATTTGGTCAGAATTTCAGAGATGGCGAACATACCGATCAGCGCAATAATGAGGTCGATACCGGCCATCAGCTTCTTCTGACCAAACAGGAACCGCGCTGTGCCGCTGATAGAATCCACGCCGATCGTGGTCATGAACAAACCAAGGCATGCAGCAATCAGGCCCTTGAAAATGCTGTCATTCGACACACCGGCAATAACAGACAGTCCGAACACCGCCAGCGCAAAATATTCCGCAGGGCCAAAGAGCAGAGTGATCTTCGCGATCAGCGGAGCCAGAAACAGCAGAGAAAACGCACTGATCAGACCGCCGATCGTAGAGGCGTACAAGGCCATTTGCAGGGCCTTAAACGCCTGCCCTTTGACGGTCATCGGATAGCCGTCAAACAGTGTTGCCGCATTGGCGGATGTACCGGGCGTATTGATGAGGATCGCCGTGATCGAGCCGCCGTAGGTACCGCCGCAATAAATGGCCAACAGCATCAAGATTGCCATGGTCGGGTCCATGCCGTAGGTCAGAGGAATGCACAAGATAATGCCAAGGTCAGAGGTCAGGCCGGGAATTGCTCCGACCACGATGCCAATAACCAGGCCGACGGGGATAATCAAGAAGTTCTGCCAATTCAACAGAATTTGCAAACCGCCTAAAAATTGTTCCATGATCTTCCTCCTTCCCCGTTACGGCAGAGAGACGTGAAGCACGACTCGGAATACATAATATACGATGCCTACCATGGCAAGGGGGATCGCATAGTAATACCATTTTCTGGCACCATAGTACACCATGATCGCAAGAACCAGGATCACGGTGGAGATGACAAAACCAAGAGGTTTCACCATAAAGCAGTAGGCAACAAGGAACAGGCAATAGAGAATGGAGCGCAGTTCCTTCTTAAAGGCAGCGGAATGAAAGGATTCCTTCGTGACGGTCAATTCCTCTTTTTCCTTCATAAAGATGCCTTCCAGCAAAAGGCAGACGGCAAAAACAAACATGCCGCCGATGGCGATTTTAGGAAGCGTCTGTGCGGTAATAGCGGTTTTCTCCATCGTCTTGACCTGCGTAGGGATAGAAAACCATAAAAAAGAGCTGATAAGGGCAAACACGATGCCCGATATGATCTCATGGTTATACTTGATTTTCATAATAACACACCTCAGTTAAAAAGGGGTGCCCCAAGCCCAAGGACTCAGGGCACCTCAGTCACTTACTGAACCAGAGGGATGTACTGACTCATAGCCTCAGTCTGGGAATCGATCATGCTCAGGATCTCGGCAGCATCGGAATCCCATGCCTTCATGCCCATGCCAGCCATGAACGCCTGGAACTCAGGATCGGCATACACTTCCAGAACAAACTCGCGCAGCTTTTCCTGGATACGGGGATCAACAGAGGAACGGACGGCCAGATAGTCCATACCGGTGAACTCCACGTCAATGCCCTGCTCCTTGAAGGAAGCAATGTGGCCAATGCCTTCCACATCCAGACCTTCGGGGATAAAGGTGCCCAGGCAGTTCAGCTGACCGTTGATCACATAGTCGCGATAGGTCGGGGGAGAACCGATGGCAATATCCACATGGCCGCCAACCAGAGCGTTGATCGCTTCCTGGCCGCCGTCATAAGGCACTGCCTCGCAGGGGATGTCCAGAAGGGCGAACAGTGCGGAGATCATGGTGTAGCTGTCATTGCCGGGGCCGCCGGTAGTTGCATATTTCACCGTGTGGCCAGCGGCAGCGTAATCCTTCAGTTCCTGAATGTTGGTAATCTTGCTGGATGCGTTGCTGAGGATGACAAACTCCGTGATACGGATACCGCAGATGGGGCTGATGTCATCAATGGTATAGTCCACATCAATAAAGCTGGGAGTCAGAGAAAACAGAGGACCGTTGCAGCAGAACAGCGTGTAGCCATCGTCCTCAGCCTCCAGAAAATCGTTCATGCCGATGGTACCGGAACCGCCGGTATGGTTTTCAACGATCATGGGGACACCCAGGATCTTGTCGCTGTAAGAGGCGATCTGACGGGTGATCACGTCAGGACCGCCGCCCAGGCTCCAAGGCTGGATCAAGGTGATCTCCTTGGTGGGCCAATTCAGTTCTTCCGTAGCAGGGGCACCCGTCTCAGACGGAGTACCGGAGGTCGCGGGGGGCTCGTTGGTCTTTGCGCCGCAAGCAGCCATGCTCATGACCATGGCCAGAGCGAGAAGCAGGGATAAGAGTTTCTTGCTTTTCATCGTGGTTCCTCCTTAATTAGTGTTTGGTGGTAAATTTGATAAATTCCGGAGTAATACTCCCAGAATCGATCACAAGAGTGATGGCCTGAAAACCGTCAGGCTGGTGGAAATATGGGGGGTAAGATCGTTCGTCCGTGAAAAGGAATTGCGGCGGCCGGTTTGCGGGGCACATGGCCAAAAGCCGCTCATAAACCTCAGCATTTGCACTCCGGTAGCGGCGATCCGAGGATGCAGTTGTGATCACATACCGCAGCGGCATATCTCCCATAAATTGTTCTGAAATACTATCAACTTGACCGTGATGCGGCAATTTGAGAACGGTTACATTTTTGAGTAAAGAAATATCGACCTCGTCCCAGTCACCGGGGCAGCTATCTGCTGCCGTCAGAAAAACTTCGTCCCCTGCTTCGATCCTCAACAGGAAGCTGGTGTGATTGGACATAGCGTCTAACTTGGTCAGGATCTCTGTGATCACATCCATGTCTGTTTCATCATAGGCCCGCTCTATGAAAGCCATGTAATCGCTGATGTTCTTTTCCTTCGGTGCCAAGACGCTGATTTTCAGATCCTCCGCTAAATCCAGCTGGTCATCAGGATGGAGCACATGGACCGGAATTTGTTTGGCATTCGCATCCGATATGATCTCACGGTAGCTGTTCAAAGCCGCCGTATACAAGGGAACGCTTCTGGCCGCCCCTTCTTTTGCTTCTAAGGGCTTGCCCTTCAAGAACGGTTCTGCCGGGTAGGGTACATAAATGGCGCCAACACTTACATCCTTCAGCACCGGCAGCAAGCCACAGACATGGTCCTCATGAATGTGAGAAATCAGCAGCGCATCAATATGATGGATCTGTCGGGTTCGCAAATATTCGGCGCAGCGAACACGGTAAGGATCTCCCTCAAACTCTTGCGGCAGATTGCCGCCTCCATCTAAGAGCGCCGTATAGCCCGTGTCTGATTCCATCAAAATGGCATCGCCATATCCGACATTCACAAATGTGATCCGCATTTCTTCACCTCGTTTTTTGTTTTGATAAAAAGATTCTCAAGTGGTTCCGCGAACGATCAGTTCTGTTGGCATTTCAATATACCATTTCGAAAGCTCTTCCCCGTCGATCAGGCGAAACAGCATTTCTACCGCTAACTTGCCCATCTGAAGGGAATCGATCCGCACCGTGGTCAATTCCGGTTCAATGACCCGGCTGACATAGCTGTCATCAAATCCGATCACTGCTACATCTTCCGGAATCCGGAGTCCCATACGCATCGCAGCCTTCATCGCTCCTACCGCAATGGTATCATTGGTACATAGCAGCGCAGTCGGCCGCTCCGGGCAGCTCAGCATTTCACGGGCACAAGTTTCCGCGCACAGCTCATTGGCATCCACATCCCGTATAAGCAAAGGATCTACTGTGAGTCCGGCACTAACGATCGCGTCCATGTATCCGTTGTGGCGGTCATGGTAAATTTGGGGAGAAAAACGTCCCTCCAGCAAAGCGATCCGTCGATGGCCCTTCTGAATCAAATGTTCAGCGGCACATTTTGCCCCATGATAGTTGTCAACAGCGATGCAAGGCAAATGTTCCATCTGGATCAGATTGTTCAGCACAACAACGGGAATGTTCTGTTTGCAAAAGCTTTCGATAGAACTTCGGTCTGTTTGTCCGGCTATGATAACGCCATCCATGTGTTTTTTTATGCTCACTTCTCCGCTGGGCAGACGCACATGGTCATTTGTAGTAACAAAAAGGCCATAGTTCCGTTTCATCGTTTCCTGCATGATCGCTTCCAAAGCCGACGAATAGAACGGATTCAGAATGGCAGGATACTGATTTTCGTGGATCACAAACGTGATATTATCCGTTTTCTGGCGAGCCATTGCTCGGGCGATTGGATTCGGCGTATAATTCAGCTCATTTGCCGCAGCGTAAATCCGGGCCTTTGCTCGCTCGCTAACCGCTTCCGGAGACGCAAATGCACGCGAAACAGTTGCTTTTGAGTATCCACATTTTTTCGCAACGTCGATGATCGTAGCAACCATTCAAATACCCCTCGCCCAAAATGAGAACGTTCTCATATCGTTTGCAAAAATAATGATGGCGTATTGCCCTCATTGCATTTTTAACATATCATGCGCTTCTTTCGTTGTCAACACACTTCTATTTTTTCTACTTTCTGCTGTTTTTTGCTCAAGTTTTTTGTGTATAAACACCAGTATTTCCTCGCTTGGACGCAGTCTGTCCACCCCTTATTCACAAAAACGCAGCTACGCAATGCAGAATAACCTTCTCGCCTGTGGCACAGGTCGTTTGCAGCGCTGGCGCGGTATGAAAAGCGCAGATCGCCGCTTTCTTCTCTGCTGTACAGTGTAACCTGCATGTGATACAACAGAGTTCAACAGCAAGAAGCAAATTGAGATGTCCTTGCAGAGTTTTGCCCCCATTCATCAGTGCTGCACGGTTCCGCAGGTACCGCGATGTCAACAAGAAGGGGACACACGCCTGACGGCGTGTGTCCCCTTCTTTTCCCTATTTTTTAACGGATCAGATCCCGTCCTTCGTCCGGGCCAGGCGGCGGCTCACAGCCATGCCGAAGGCGTCCGGCCCCACATGGCTGCTGACGCTGAAGGAAAGCGGATCGGCAAAGATGTTGCCATGCTCCGGGAACGCGTTCACCGCCATCTCCCGCCAGTCCTCCAGTGCGGCGGCTTCCTGATAGCTGCCGGCCACGGCGATGTCGATGTCCCACTTGGCGGAAAGCCGCTCCACATCGCCATGAATGGTCTCCAGCAGCTTTTTCTTGCAGCCTGTGGTGCCGCGCACCTTGGCGCAGGCGTCCAGCAGCTCCCCTTCGATCTTCAAAAGGGGCTTGATCTGCAAAACTGCGCCGATGGCCGCGGCTCCGGCGGTCACGCGACCGCCCCGGCGAAGATATTCCAAGGTCTCCACGCCCACATACACAATGGAATCCAGCCCGCTGGCCTCCAGCTCCCGCTGGATCTCCTGTGCCCCGCAGCCCACCTCCCGCAGGGCCACGGCGTCCCACGCGGAGCTTTTCTGAGAGATGGAAATGCGGTGATTGTCCACCACAAACACCCTGCCCTCGTAATCCTCCGCCAGCATCTGCGCCGTGGCGCAGGAGGCAGAGAGACCGCTGGACATGGGGATGTACACCAGTTCCTCGTATTCGGCCAGCACCTTGTCCCAAAGGGCTGTCACATCGCCGGGGGAGGGTTGGGAGGTGGAGACCGCCTGCCGCTCCGTCAATGCACGGAAAAACTGATCCGGCAGCAGGTCGATCCCCTCGTAATACGCCTGTCCCTCGATGATGACCGGCATCGGCAGGACGAAAACGTTCATTTTCTGCGCTTCTGCCTGTGTAATGCCGCTGTTGCTGTCTGTTACAATGGCTGTTTTCATGCGTTTGCTCCTTATGTGTGAGCGGGTCCTTTCAGATCCGTATTTCATGATTTTGCGTGCCGTCAGGGTGCAGCAGCTCTTTCTATATGCTTTTCTGCGGCCTGCGTAGATTTTTTATTATAACAGATACCCAAAAAACATTTCAACACTTTTCGCTCAATTGGGCTGAAAATATCCCACATTTCAATGCAGTGCCTTTGTGGGACACACCTTCGTGCACTCATAGCAGAGTATGCACTCTGTTCCGTTTTTCCGCTTGCGGGCTTCCCTGTTGACCTCCACATCCATGGGGCAGGCTCGCAGACATTTCCCGCAGTGGACGCATTTGCTCTCATCGCAGTGGACGCGGAGCAGAGAAAAGTAGCTCATGGGCTTGAGAAAAACCGCAACGGGACAAAGATACTTGCAGAACGCGCGGTTATCCTTAAAGGCGAACGCCAGAGCAATGCCCGCAAGGTAATAGAGTGCGTTCCCGGCGAGGAACAGCCAGAACATCATCTGTTCCAGATGCGCAACTTTCATCAGGAACAGCCCAGACACCAACGCCAGAGACAGGGCAAACATCACATAGCGCAGAACGCCCAGTTTTTCCCTACGCGGCTTCTGCGGCTGCTTGTAAGGTAGAAAGTCCAGCACCATGGCCGTCCAGCAGGCATAGCCGCACCAGCCGCGTCCGAACAGCAGCGACCCGAAGATCTTCGCCACGGCGTAGTGGATGGTCGCCGCCTCGAAGGTGCCGAGAAACAGATAGTACCAGAACCCCTCGATCTGCATATTCTCGCGGGAGATGACGCCGAGGTACAGCAGCATATAGCCGCCTACCGCCAGCTGCACAAAATGGCGGGCATAGCGTTTCCCGGCGGTAAAGAGCGCTGTTCCCAATGCCATACAGCCGCCGATGTAACTGAAATTCAGCAGATAGAATAAATTGTCCTTCGTGAACCATAGCGTGACCGCTACTGCTTCAAACAACAGAAGCAGCAGCAACGATGGCACATATTTGCGAAGTCTGCTATCGTTTTTCATTGTTTTCCCTCTGATCTCCCGCAATTTTCCAAACACTTTCTATTATTTTACATCATCAAGCTTCAGGCCACAATTCTTTTTTCTGTCCGCGGTTCCATGCGGAGACTTTTTGGTTTTCCTAACACTGCCGCCCGCCATCGTAGAAGGAGAGCGACATGCAGGCAAAGAAATACTTCACGCCCAAAGCAGCTTTTTGGCCAAGTCCTTCAGCCAATGGACCCGCTCCTTTGGCGCACCGGCCGCCGCTGCGGGGATATGCGGATGTTGCTGCATAAATGTATCCTGAGAATCAAAGGGCACGGCACTGTGCTTGCGGCAATAAGAGCCGTCCGGAAGCATCAGGCTCGCCTTTGCCGTGTCCCGCAGCTGAGAATCTAAAATCCAACTGAGCTGTCCCCGTATGCACGTTGCCATACTCCGTTTATTATAGGAAAGACCGGAAAAAACCGATAGACAGCCCCGGTAAAAGGCATGTAAAATTCTGGTCAAGTGCGTCAGCCATGCCATTCCGAGCCCGGCGGACCTAAAAAAAACACCGGCGGGATCAGATCCTGCCGGTGTCCGCTTTTACCACTTCAAAGGGGATAGTTTCCGAAATTGCCGTGTCCTGACGGCGCACAATTCCACGTAATAACTCAAATACTGCTTTTTTAATTGATGCTGCGACTCCTGATTTTTACACAAGCTCGTCCAATACGGGCAGTCCAGATGACAGCCTTGGCAATACTGACTGCAGTGTTCCTGACAGGGAAGCATTTACAACACCTCGCTTTTCTCCGGATACTTTTATTGTAAGGCTTCCCCTTCCGGCAGGCAAACCAAGTGTTTGTAAAACCGACGCAAGTTCTGTGACAGGAGTGAAAACCACTAAAAATTCCGCCCTAATATTCAGATTCATCAGAAAGGCACGGCTACCGCAGCTCACTGCGTGGAACCCGCAGTCCTCGCTTCCCTATAGAGTAAGCAACCCGCTGTTGCGGAATACACGATGATAGAATTTTTATTCCTACCAGTACCCTACAAAACCATGCGTCCAGTGAAGCTGCAGTGTGCTCTTTTGATGAATGCCGAGCGTGTACTTCTCTCGATGGGAAAACAAATTACGCTCCCTCGTGTTCCTCCAACAGATCGGTCATGTTTTTCAAACCGATGCCCAATGTGGAGGTATTGTGCAGCAGCGCGGATATTGCGGGTGGCAGTACCCCCGCTACGCCCAAGGTGATCAGCGACAGGTTGAAGGCCACGATAAACCGGTAGCTGCCGTGGATCCGCGCCATCAGCGCTTCACTGAGCTTACGCAGCGTCACCAGCTCAAAGAGATCCTCCGAGGCAACGGTGATGTCGGCGATCTCCCGGGCGATGGCCGCGCCGGTGGAGATGGCGATGCCCGCGTCCGCCTCGGAGAGGGCGGGAGAATCATTGACACCGTCCCCCACCATGATAACGGTGTGGCCCTTTTCCTTTTCCTGACGGATAAAGGCGGCCTTGTCCTCCGGCAGGACCTCTGCGTAAACGGCGTCCACGCCCACCTCGGCGGCAACGGACTCCGCTGTGCGGCGGTTGTCGCCGGTCATCATCACCACATTGGTAAAGCCGCTCTCATGCAGCGCTTTTACCGCGTCCTTAGCCTCCCGGCGCAGGGGATCGTGGATACAGATGACCGCCGCCAGTTCCCCGTCGATGCAGAGATACAGATGGGAATATGCGGCGGGCAGCGCGTCATATTTCTCCTGCTCTCCCTCCGGGATACAGCAGCCCTCGTCCTCAAAGACAAAGTGGGCACTGCCGATGATGACCTTTTTGTCCTCTACCATAACGATTTGCTTTACCAGTGCCGCCCACTGCTCCGGGTAACATGCCAGCAGTTCTTCATGCCGCAGCTCCTGTTCATGGATGACAGGATGGTCAAAATGCCGCAGGTAGCGGAGGCGATACTTTTTGCCCATTTTCAGGGCGTAAAAAATATGAATTTCCGTACCGGGCACATTGATCTGATCCGGCAGCGGTGTAATGAGATCGGAGTAAAACTGGTTTTTGCAGCTTTCCATGGTCACATAAGGCCGCCCGCCGCCCAACATGTCCATAAACGCCTGCACATAGGCTTCCGTCTGCCCCATGCGTTTTTGAAGCTTTTTTTGCAGGATACGGCTTTTGAACTTTCCATCCCGGATGAAGGGATAGAGCAGGGGCAAGAGCAGCGCCGTCTGTAATTTTGCGGCGGCAACCGGCGATTGATCCAGATCGGAGCTGCCCAAAATGCCATAATCCATGTGGATGTTTTGCCGCGCCGCCAGCAGGCCCACAAAAGAGCCTCCCCAGAGAACAGCCGTAAGCACCATGGATATGACCGCTGCAATGCTCCTTGATGTATGCTTCTATTTTCTCTGTTTCCTCAGGCATGGTCGGAAACTCTGTGTTTTCCGTCTCATCAAAGCCGTCATAGCTGACGCAGAGTACTCGAAAATTCTTTTCCAGCAGCGGAATGACTCGCCCAAAATTGCCTTTCCAATGGCAGCAGGTTCCGGGCAGCAGCAAAAGCGCCGGGGCGCTTTTTTTACCGAACTCGTAAACCTTCATCTTCCAACTCCCGCTAAGTATCTGCTGTTTGCTCTTTCTTCGGTATCATCCGATTCGTCATAGGCATCGTATGGGGCGTTGGGATCATGGGCTTTTTTCCGAAAGGGGGAGCAAAGCTCATTTTTGTGTGCAAAAGCAAAGTCCATATTGTCCGTCCAGCCTGTGTGTCCGGTTATGAACAACGGATGTAAATCGCGCCACCGCAGCTTTTCTTCCAGTGCAGTCAGAGATCGCACCGCCAGTTCATTATCCTCTGCCAAGGCGGAAATGAAGCTGTATCCGCCGTCCGCGCCGAACCAGATGGTGTCGCCGGTAAACAAGTAACGGTCATCGACAAGATACACCATATGTCCCCAAGTGTGGCCGGGAACGAGGAAGCATTCGATTTTGATGCCGTCAATGTTGATGACTTCCCCATCCTGAAGCAGCACTTTTTTGTTGTTGATCGTGACCTGCGGCAGCTTATAAAGATGATAGATGACCTTGCGGCGTACCTCTCCGGTCAGATAACGGTTTTCAACTTCCCCGATGTACAGCGCTGCGTTTTGGAACAATCCGGGGCTGTCCGCTTCCACCGCGCCCACATGGTCGGTGTCCTGGTGGGTGATAAGAATGTGCTGAACCGACTGTGGGTCGATTCCCAACCAGCCCATTTTTTCCACCAACCGGTCATAGTTGTACCCGGCATCGATCATAATGACAGCATTGTCCTTGCAGTAGAAGAAGATATTTGCTACCCATTCCCGCACGCAGGCAACGTTTTTATCGATCCAGCCGGTGTTCAGAGGCTTGAAGATCTCCTTGCCCCGGTACATCCGGCTCATTGCTTTTCGTTGGAATTCCGTTGCTTTTTTCGACATGATCGCACCTCATTTTCGTGCCGTGACGCACAGCCAGCCTGCTTTATTCTTGTGTATCTGCACCTCGTGAAAGCCCGCCTGTTCCAGATATGCTTTCAGCTCGGTACCCTGATAGATGGTCATGCCGTTAATGATCTTCGTCCACTTCTCGTCCTTGTCTGTGTCGCCATTGCTCTCGTTGCAGATAAAAAATGTCCCGCCGGGCTTCAGCACCCGCCAGACCTCCCGGAAACACCGCGGCAGATCCGGCCAGAAATAGACGGTTTCAAAGGCCGTGACCGCATCAAACCAGTTATCCGCGAACATCATATCTGCCACGCTGCCTTGCAGAACGGCGCAGCGACCATCAGCGATGGCGGTCTCGTTGACCTTTTTGGTTTTCTCCACGCTGACGGGCGAATAGTCGATGCCCTTGACGACACCCTGTGGGCATTTTTTCAGCAGCCGTCGGATATTTGCCCCGCCGCCGCAGCCGCAGTCAAGCACCTTATCGTCCGGAGCAAGCTCCAGAAAGCGAAGCCCCCACCGCGCCACAGGGCTGTGACTCAGGTTCATCATGACCACCATGAGCTTTCCGCCAAAGCCCGCAGGCTTGCGGGTATTCTCAAAAAAGGACATTGTAAAGCCTCCTTACGTTTTCTAATGGTAAGCCAGCCGGAGCGATTCCTCGCGGCGTTCGGATCATCCGGCGCCGATTCCGTTTCATTCCTCCGGCTTCAGGAATTTTTCCGCATAGTGATCGAACAGCTCCGGGTGCACCAAGACCAACTCTGCGCGGGCCATTTTGGGAATTCCGTGGACCCGGATCTGCGGAAAATAATGCTTCATAAACCGAATATTGTACCTACGGTCTTTCTTTTCATCGCAGCCGTACCAATAGGTGATTTTTGTGCCGCATTCGGCAGGCACTTTCGGCAGAGCGTAATTGTTGGCAGACCAGAATATGTTTCGGATCGTCCGGTTCGAGAAGGTTTTGAGGTACCGCTCCATCGCATTATACTCTTTCCTGCTGTCATGCCCCGGCGGAGTAAACCGTTCCGGCGGAAATGCCGCTTCCAGCACCTCACGGTTGCTTGCCACCGTTCTGAAGGACAACACATCCCGCGCCAGCAGCAGCTTTCGCACCAGAAACGGCAGGCGATAGGGAGTCATACCGCCGTCAATGATTGCCCGGCCAACGGAAATTTCCCCCAAGGCCAGCAAACGGGTCAGACACGCACCGCCCAGAGAGCAGCCGTAGGCAGCATCCAAATGGGAAATGCCGTGGACATTCAGATATTGGGTCACCTCGTCCACAGTCTGCTCCACGGAAGTAAAGTCTCCCGGATATTCCGGCTGATGACCGTCGAACACCACCTGAAAAATATGCCACCTTTGGGACAGAACCGCAATGGTGTCCGCAAATGCCCATACGGGCTCTGCCGTGCAGGGAAAAAACAGCAGCGTTTCTCTATGCTCCCGCCCGCACTCCAAAATTTGCACCGTTTACTCCTCCTTCTTCACATATTCCGCATATGATCCGGCATTTCGATCCCGGAGGCCCTTGTGTTCTTGCATCGCTGTCATCCTCCTTCTCGGTTAGATTGATCTAACCATAACCTGTGAATTCACGTGATTAGAGATGTCTAACCGCCATGTCTTGGAAAAGCCGCATTTCTGCGGCCTTTCGGCTTATTCAAATAGCTCCCTGCAAGCGCCGTACACCAGTGCTTCCAGCACCTGCGGATACAATTCCCCGATCTGCTCCTTGTGGGAAACTGTGAGGATCAGTCCCCGAACCGTCGCGGCAGCCAGAGAGATACCACGCCTTGGCACAAGGTCATATTTCTCCAAAAGCTGGCGAATGTGCGTCTCGTCATCGTGGTAATGTTCCTTTTTGACGCCCTCCGGCAATCTCTGTAAAAGCAACTTGGCATCATGTTCAATGAAAACCATGTCGCCGGTATCAGACAGTCTCCGGCAGACGGCCAGAACCGCCTCTGCCGCGCGCTCCGATGTTGGCAGGCCGCCATTTCTGCACAACGCTCGATCAGCCACCCCGTAAAGCTCGGAGTGGATACTTTCCAGAACTGCGAAGAAGGCCATCTCCTTGGATTCATAGAATTTATAAAACGAGCCTTTTGCGATACCGACAGCCTTTGTCAGTTGATCCACTGAGGTTTTCTTCATCCCCAGTGTGACGGCGCAGCGTCTTGTTTCCTTCAGCAGCGCCTTGTGAAGCTGTTCTGTTTCATAGTTGGTAAAAGCCAAGCTCGTTCATCCTCCAAATGACCGTTTTGGTTTTTCTGGTCATGTTATATCATGACTCTTTCCATTTTGCAAGAGATTTAAGGTATAAAACTTCATGCATGAATACCGCACCACAAAAATGCGCAAATGCCGGTGCATGAAGTTTTTGTGCATCATTTCCGGCCGCCCCGCAGGGGCGAGGAAATGGCAGATTCGCCACAGCATCCGTGCTGTAGGCAAGAAGGCACCCTCTTTTCCATAGAATGCTCGAAAAGTGGGTTTCATTCAGTTTACACTTGCGGATAAAACCGGTATAATTACATACAAGCCGAAACCGTTATGGACAAAGAAGTCTGTTGAAGCGCATCGGAGGGCGGGGCCATGCCGAAACCGAAATGGAATCTGAATACCATTTACATATCCGAGCGGCTGCAGGAGAGCCTGCGGCCCATCTCCCGCTGCGCCATGACCACGGTGGTAGCGCCCATGGGCAGGTGAAGGACAACGGACAGATCAACATGGCGCTGTGCTGCGATTTTCGGTGCGGCACATCTCACTGTGTCACTTCAATCCTTTCGCTGACGCTTGTTGTGCGCTGTGATTCAAAAAATTCAACCAGGTCTTGACAAGTAACCACTCGGTAACTATAATAGAGGTTACCGAGTGGTTACCTGTCAAGGAGGAATATTATGGCTGGAGATACGAAAGAACGAATTTTGGAAACAGCGCTGGAATTGTTTGCGCAGAACGGCTACCTTGGGACATCTATGAATGATATTGCCCAGCAGTTAGGATTCACAAAAGCCGCCCTGTATAAGCACTATACCAGCAAACAGGAGATTTTGGACAGGATTGTAGAACACATGAATGAGATGGACTATGAACGTGCGGAAAGCTATGAAATGCCGGAGACAGAGCCAGACGGCTTCGCGGAGGCGTATCTGAACACGCCGATTCAAAAGATCCGCGCATACAGCATGGCGCAGTTCGACCATTGGACGAAGGAACCGTTTTCCTCTAATTTCCGTAAGATGCTGACACTGGAGCAATACCGTGATCCCAAGCTGGCGCAGCTCCATCACGACTACTTGGCGGGTGGGCCTCTGGAGTACATGGCGGCAATTTTTCGTAAGCTGACAGATACTGACGAAGCCGCCATGCAGCTGGCGCTGGAATTCTATGGGCCAATGTACCTCCTCTACAGCGTCTACGACGGTGCGCAGGATAAAGATTCCGTTGCTCCTTTGCTGGATGCGCATATTGAGCGGTTCATTGCCAAGGTCGAATCCTGTTACAGAAAGGACAGGGAGACGATATGAAGGAACATGAAGAGAAAAAACAGTGGGTTTTATGCCCTTGGTGCGGCTCGAAAACGCGGCTGCAAATATTTCGGGAAACTGAGTTGAAAGACTTTCCTTTGTTCTGCCCAAAGTGCAGACACGAAAGCATCATCAACGCAAAGAATTTCACGATTGAGACGAAAGAAGCCAGACGCTAAGACGCAGTGCTGATCGCAAAGCCGATCATGCGCTGCGTCTCACTTTTTTGAGAGGAATGTTTCTATGAACGCAATTATTTACACCACCAATACCGGTAGCACAGAGCATTATGCTAAGTTGCTGGCGCAGAAAACCGGACTTCCTGTGTATTCCCTTGCAGAAGCGAAGAAACGGGTCTTTGCCGGAGCGGAGGTTATCTACCTTGGCTGGATCATGGCAGGCTCTGTCAAAGGCTATGCCGAGGCCGCAAAGCGTTACCGGGTACGCGCCGTCTGCGCTGTCGGCATGGGGCAAACCGGAACGCAAACGGACAACACGCGGAAAAAGTCGGCGATCTCTGCTGACATTCCGCTGTTCACCCTGCAAGGGAACTTTGATGTCAAAAAGCTGCACGGCGTCTACCGCCTTATGATGGAGATCATGGTCAAAACGGCAGGCAAAGGCCTTGCCGAAAAGAAAGACCGCACACCGGAGGAGGACGATATGCTGGATATGATGCTCCATGGCGGTGAGCGGGTTAAGGAGGAAAATCTCGGCGCTGTTCTCGATTGGTACAGTGCACAGCGATAAGAATGGGATGAAATGATGATGATGTGTCCGAAATGCGGAAAAGAAATGAGAAACGGCTATCTGTTCAGCAGTAAGGATGGCGCGTTCAGCTTTGCAAACGAAGTGCCGAGTGCCTTGGAAAACGCCAAAAACACGGAGGAATTTGTAAAACTCACCGGGTTGAAGGTCGGCGGTCGCACCAGCGTGGAGGCCTGCTGCTGTGATGCGTGCAGAACGATCATGATCCAGTATTGAGAGGTGCAGTGAGAATGAAACTCTATTTTGGAAATGCCGTTGCTACGACGACAACTTTGATGATCCTTGCCCTGCTGGGCTTTATCGGCTGGTCGGTTTGGGGCCACGCAGTTATTCAGTATTGGGGACGCAGAAGTGTGCTTCTGCTTGTTTTTGGACTTGTGGTCTGCTGCTTTGCGGCGGCGCGGGACGGGTTATATAAAACGATTCAGAATGCCATTGACGGAAGCTGCGCACCGGGACTGTTTCCACTGGTCAGCATTCCCACCATCGTCGGCTGTGTCGGTGCGCTGCTGATTATCATTGCCGCCATTGCCACGCCGATTGCCAAAACGCAGCACGCGCGCGAGATATGGTTCTATATGATGTCGGGCGGCGCTGTACTGAAAATCGTGACGATGGAGATCGCACGAATCATTCTCTGAAGGGAAAAGGCAGCACATTTTGACGGCGAGATTCCGCTGTTTTGAGAAAGGGTTCATGAGGATAAAATGAAAGATTTAATAGTATATGTTCATGGAAAGGGCGGCTCGGCGCAGGAAGCCGAGCACTATAAATCGCTATTTCCGAAGGACGAAGTAATTGGGTTTGATTACCGTTCGCAAACGCCATGGCAAGCCAAGAAAGAGTTTTTTGCGTTTTTTACCGAGCAGAGAGGCCGGTGTGAGCACCTCACCTTGGTTGCCAACAGCATCGGAGCTTTCTTTGCGCTGTCCTCGCTGGATGAAACACTGGTTGACCGGACTTATTTCATCTCTCCGATTTTGGATATGGAAAACTTGATTTGCAATATGATGCAATGGTCGAATGTAACCAAACAGGAGCTTGCCGAGAAAAGGGAAATCGCCACGAATTTCGGAGAAACGCTGTCATGGGAGTATCTTTGCTATGTGCGCAAGCACCCGATTATCTGGAATGTCCCTACCTGTATTCTCTACGGCGAGCATGACAACCTGACATCCATTGAAACGGTATCTGCATTTGCCAAACTGCACCATGCTGATCTGACCGTCATACCTGGTGGCGAGCATTGGTTCCATACCGACGAACAGATGCAGTTTCTGGACAAATGGATCAGAGATCGCAGCTTGAACGATGTCTGCGGCTGATGATACTTAACGGCGTGAACGATGAAACAAGAATAAAAGTAAGCGGGAGGCAACGGGAATGGAGCTTCAGGAACTGCACTCATACATATGTCGGCAGAAGAAGCCCTCGCTTATGGGCTGATTGACAAAATTATTGACAAGAGATAAGGAGAAACACCATGTCAGAAAAGAAGATTACCATTCGTCTGGAAACGAAAGACGATTACAGAGCCGTTGAGAATCTGACCCGCGAGTCCTTCTGGAATGTCTACCGCCCCGGCTGCATGGAGCACTATGTGCTGCACCGCTATCGGGATGACCCGGCTTTTGTGCCGGAGCTGGACTTCGTCATGGAGCTGGACGGTGAGCTGATTGGGCAGGTCATCTATGTGCGGTCGGAAATCGACTGCGATGACGGAAGAAAGGTGCCGATCATGACCTTCGGTCCCCTTGGCATTGCGCCCGCATACAAGCGGCAGGGCTACGGGAAGCAACTGCTGGACTATTCCATGGAAAAAGCAAAGGAAATGGGCGCGGATGCGCTTGCCATCACCGGCAATATTGACTTTTACGGCAAGTCCGGTTTCGTTCCGGCAAAAACCAAGGGCGTGCGCTATGCCGATGATCCGGAGGCGGATTATTTTCTCATCAAGGAGCTGACGCCCGGCTTTTTGGACGGCATCTCCGGCACTTATAAAGACCCTGAGGGATATTTTGTTTGCGAGAAGAATTCGGAAGCATTTGAACAGTTTGAAGCGACCTTCCCGAAGAAGGAAAAGCTAAAGCTGCCGGGACAGCTGTTCTGAGCAGGAGGAATCTGAGTATGATCGAGTCAAGATGTGGGCTTCGGTGCAGTGATTGCAACTTTCGGGAATCGATGGGCTGCAAAGGGTGAGTGAATATGGACAAACCCTTCTGGGCGGATAGCTGTCCCGTGAAATCATGCTGTGAAAAGAAAGGCTTGCAGCATTGCGGCGAATGCGATGACTTCGTTTGTCCTTTATTACATACTTTTGCTTACGACATGGAGCAAAGCGATAACGGCGCAAGAATCGAGCAATGCCAAAAATGGTGTAACAATAATGGCATCCAGTAAAGAGTATCTTCATTTCATTCTGGAACAACTATCCGATTTGGACGATATGCCTCGGCCCGGCGGTATCCGAGTGGGATCGTCCAGTTCCTCCAGCTCCGGATCATCCCCACCGATAATTTCGGAGCATGTCATTTCCACAAGTCCAATATCCTCCGGCGCAATGCCCTGTATGTCAGGGAGATCATATACGCTCTGTGTGTCGGCGACCTGCCGCAGTAGTCGTATTGCTCTCGGAGAGCGTCCAATAGCTTGTCCATCACCTCTTCGCAGAGCGTTTCTGCCTCCCCCGCTGTGTTGTACTGCGAGAGCTGCATAACCTGTAAGCGGGCAGCGGCATCTGCCAGCCGCTTATTAGCTGGGATCAGGTCAATGCCAGTCTCTGTATGTATCACGGCACGGGGAAGATGCAGTTCCAAGTCTTCCGGCGAGTCGATTTGAACAAACAGCAGTTTCGCCAGCGTATTTATCTGTTCACCCGGCGTATAGCCAAGCACTGCCGTAAGATTACCCTGCGGGTCATTGTCGACCAGCAGGACCTTTTTGTTTTCGTTTGCAAGAGCAGCAGCAAGATTCAGTGCTGTTGTAGTCTTACCAACACCACCCTTAGAGTTGGTGATAGATATTACAGTGTTTTCCCTCATATATATTACTCCTAATAGTCATAAAATTTTGTAGCCGCGACATCATTTTTATAGAGATATGAAGGGAGAATACTGACTGACTGTATTGAGCTCTCCTATATTGGTGTAAGATTGGTGTAAAATCAGTATTCTTGCATATTTTAGATTCTGTAGAAGCATTGCAGCGCAACGGTTTGACCGCTCCAAAACGCATTCCGTTAAATATCTAACGTTAATTCATTAACATTTTCAGACTTCCGTTTACAGCGCCGCTTTTTTATGTTAAAATGAGTTGATTTTTGACCTGCGGAGGTTTTTGATAATGAGAATGCGGAAGAAGAAGAATCTGGTCCCCCGAATGGAGCGCTGCGCCGCGCAGCTGATCCGGGACCCCTATGAGCACCGGGGCCACTGGCGGGATCTGATGCCCCAGGCCCGGGAGCTGCGGGTAGAGCTGGGCTGCGGCAAGGGCCGCTTCACCCACGGCACCGCTGCGGCGGAGCCGGATGTGCTGTTCATCGCCATTGAGATGGTGCCGGACGCCATGGTGGTGGCCATGGAGCGGTGCGTGAACGACGGTCTCACCAATGTGTTTTTCGTGGACGCCAACGCCGACCAGCTCCCCCAGTTCTTTGCCCCCGGCGAGGTGGACCGGATCTACATCAACTTCTGCGATCCTTGGCCCAGCAAGCGCCATGCCAAGCGCCGCCTGACTCACGGCAACTTCCTGAAGCTGTACCGTCAGGTGCTGAAAATGGGCGGTCAGATCCACTTCAAGACTGACAACCAGCCCCTGTTCGAGTTCTCCGTGGAGGAGCTGCCCCAGTTTGGCTTTGAGCTGTCCGAGGTCACCCGGAATCTCCACGAAAACGGCCCGGTGGGCGTTATGACGGACTATGAGGCCAAGTTCCACGAGCTGGGCCAGCCCATCAACCGCTGCGTGGGCACCATGGTGGACTGGGAAGAACCGGAAGTTCCGGAGGACGCGGAACCCGCTGAGGAAACTGTTGAGGAATAAGAACGGGAGGACGCGCCGATGGGCGCGTCCTTTTACTGTTTTCTGTAAAGACAGCCCTCTCCCCTATTTTTCAACACGCGAAAAAACCTCTTCGGTTTCCCGAAGAGGTTTTTGTTTGAAGAACTGTGTAATTAAGCCTTCTTGGCGATCTCGATCAGCTGAGTGAATGCAGCGGGGTTGGAGATAGCCATCTCAGAGAGCATCTTGCGGTTGATCTCGATGCCGGCGACCTTCAGGCCGTGCATGAAGGTGGAGTAGTTCATGCCGTTCATCTTGCAGGCAGCGGAGATACGGGTGATCCACAGGCTGCGGAAGTCACGCTTCTTCAGCTTGCGGCCGGTGTAAGCGTAGGTCAGGGACTTCATGACGGCCTGGTTCGCCATCTTGAAGTGCTTGGACTTGGAACCCCAATAGCCCTTGGCCAGCTTCAGAACTTTATTTCTTCTCTTGCGCGTCATCATCGCGCCCTTGACTCTTGCCATTTGTAGTAGCCTCCTATTTCAAACGTCTCGTTACTTATTTGTAGGGGATCATCTTGCGGACAGCGTCCATGTTGGTGACGTCCGCATAACCGCCTGCGCGCAGACGACGAGTGCGCTTGGTGTCCTTCTTGGTGAGGATGTGGCTCTTGAAAGCCTTGGCGCGCTTGACCTTGCCGGTCTTGGTGAGATTGAAGCGCTTCTTGGCGCCGCTGTGAGTCTTCAGTTTCGGCATTGTAGTTGCTCCTTCCGTGTATTGAAATCTCTTGAAATTTACTTGCTCGTCTTGGGAGAGAGGAAGATGGACATCATACGGCCCTCCAGCTTGGCGCTCTTGTCCATGTTGGCCACCTCGGCGCACTGCTCAGCAAACTGGTTCAGCAGATCCCGGCCGATGTCCGTATGGGCCATTTCACGGCCGCGGAAGCGGACGGAAACCTTCACCCGGTTGCCATCGGCAATGAACTTCTGGGCGTTCTTGAGCTTCGTGTTGAAGTCTCCCACGTCGATGCCCGGTGACATCCGGATCTCCTTGACCTCTACCACATGCTGATTCTTGCGGGCTTCCTTCTCCTTCTTGCTCTGCTCAAAGCGGAACTTTCCGTAGTTCATGAGCTTGCAGACGGGGGGGACGGCCTGGGGCGAGATCTTGACAAGATCCAAGCCCTGCTCATCCGCGATCTTCAGAGCCTCCTGGGAACTCATGATGCCCAGCTGCTGACCCTCGGCGCCGATGAGTCGGATCTCCTTGTCGAGAATGTCCTCATTCAGTTCATGCATTTGCTTAGCTATGGTCGAAGCACCTCCTTCTAAAAATCACAAAACGCGGATACCATTTTGGCATCCGCGCAACAACAAACCGCCCTGCGGCAGTCTGGTAACAACGCTGTTGACCTCTTTGCGTCATGCTGGAGGTGAGGCGGATGCGATCAGCCTTCTTTGTTTTGCCTTGATAGTATACCAAACCATTTCTGATCTGTCAACAGAAAAATCAAGAAATTTTTTCTTTTTTGTGAATAGTTTTCCCCGCGGCGGCAACACTATCTTCTGTACGCAGACCGTCCCCCCGTGGGGACAGGAAAGGAGGCACATTCCATGCAGGAGAAAAACCGGGAGAGCAACCAGAAAAACGCTCAGAAGGAGCCCAACGAGCAGAAGAACCAGAAAAACGACCGCAAGTAAGCCGGCGGCCATCCCATACGCAAGCGGCCCGGAGTTTCCGGGCCGCTTTTCTTTTGATTTTCTCTGTGTTCATTAAACCAGTTTTCGTCAATGGGCGATTCAGCGAGGGATCCCGTCACGCGGCGGCTGCGTTCTTCGGCCGGCTCAGATGCCAGATCATGCCGATGGCAAAGCCGATGACCGCCGGGAGCAGCCAGCCCAGATTCTTGTCGAACAGCGGGAGATTGGCTGCGGCGAACCGGATGGGTGCCTCCAGATGGAGGGCCGTCTGCGCGGAACCCGGCAGGGTCTTCATAAAGTCGAACAAAGCGGCGATCCATGTGGGGATCATCACGGCGATGTACACAATGCGGTCATGCCCGAAAAATCTGCCGATAAACGCCAAGGTGATCAAGGCGATGGCAGGGGGATAAATCAACATGAGCACTGGGATGGAATAGTTGATAATGGCACTGAGGCCCACGTTGGAGACAGCGAAGGAAAAAGCCGTGAATAGAATGGCCCAACCCCGGTAGGAAAACTTTCCGCCGGTCATCTTGTCGAAGGTCTCTGCGCAGGCGGTGACCAGGCCGATTGAGGTTTTCAGGCAGGCGAAGGTAATGGTAACCGCCAGAATGAGCTGCCCCACGCCGCCCAAGTAATGCCCGGCGATCTGCGTCAGGGCCACGCCGCCGTTTTCAGACAGTTCAAACAGCCCTCTGGACTGAGCGCCCACCAGAATGGACACCACATAGATCAGTGCCATCAGCAGGCCCGTGAGGAGGCCGGAAGAGAGCACGTCCTCCGCGATGGCGTCATCATTGGCCACGCCCATGCGGCGGATCACGTCAATCACCACGATGCCGAAGGCCAGACCGGCGATGGCGTCCATGGTGCCGTAGCCCTCGATCAGAGAGGGGAAAAACGCATCGCTCTGATAGGCCGCCACCGGCTCCACGGCAGACGCGGCGGCACCGGGGGCCAGCAGCGCCGCGATCATCAGCACGGCAAAGAAGATCAGGAAAATAGGATTGATGATCTTGCCGATCCAGACGGTGATCTTGCCGGGGCGCAGAGAGAAAAACAGTACGAAGGCGAAAAACACGGCGGAGAAGATCAGCAGATACAGCCATTCCGCCCCGCTGTCCCCCAGCATGGGCGCGACGCCGGTGGTAAAGGACACCGTGGCGCATCTGGGAATGGCGAACAGCGGCCCGATGGTCAGATACAGCAGACAGGTGAAGAAGATGCCGTATCCCTTGCTCACCTTGCCGGCGAGGGTCTGTAAACCGTCGGAATGGGTGATGCCGATGGCGGCCACACCGAAAACGGGGATCCCCACCGCCGTAATGATAAAGCCGATCATGGCGGGAATGGCGTTCCGGCCCGCCATCTGTCCCAGATGGACCGGGAAGATCAGATTGCCCGCGCCGAAAAACATGCCGAACAGCGTCCCGGCCACCAAAAGCTTCTGCCGGATCGTCAGCTTCTTCGTTGTCATGGAACATCATCTCCTTTATGGGTCTTATCATATAGGAAACCCTTGCAAAAGAGAAACGCAGGGTTATAATAGTTATATGACAAATCGTAATACATAGCTGAAGGAGGGAACCATGGACAGCAAAAAGCTGGAGATCCTGATGACGGCAGTGAACCTGGGCAGCTTTTCCAAGGCCTCCGAGGTGGTGGGTTACACACAGTCCGGCCTGACCCACCTCATCAACGGTCTGGAGCGGGAGATCGGCATGACCCTCATTCGCCGGGACCACAGCGGCATTTCCCTGACAGAAAATGGCGAGGCTCTTCTGCCCGCCATCCGGGATTACCTCAGCGCCACGGCGAAGCTGGAAAACCAGATCGCCGCCATCACGCAGAAAAAGGCGGAGACCATCCGTGTGGCAGCCTACGCCAGCCTTGCCATGCACTGGATGCCGGAGATCCTGTACCGGTTCCGCCGGGTGTGCCCGGACACCGACGTGGATCTGCGGATGGTGGACCACGAATTGGAGCCCTTTGAGCTGCTGGAGGAAGGCCGCACCGACGTGATCTTCGCCGCAAGGCAAAGCCATGTCAACTGCGACTGGACACCGCTGTACAACGACATCATGTACGCCATCCTCCCGGAGGATTACCCCACCGGGGGACGGGACTCCTTCCCCATCGAGGAATTTGACGGAAAGGAATTTCTGATGCCCTACGGTCGGTTCGACATTGACGTGAACGCCGCCCTCAGTCCCAAGGGCGTCCGACCCCAGATCCGCCCCTGTCATGTGGACGATGAAACGGTGATCCGCATGGTCAGCAAGGGACTGGGCGTCTCCATGATGACGGAGATCATGATGCGCGGCAGGACGCAGGGTGTCCAGACGCTGCCGGTCACGCCGCGGGCAGGCCGGGAATTGGGCATGGGGATGCCTCTGCGGAAAAATATGCCGGAGGAGGTCCTCCGTCTGCGGGACTGCGTGCTGGATTTCATCCACGAACTGTGACCAACCGGCGCTCCCCTGTTGTGATTCCATTCAAAATCAGCTATACTGAAATTCAAATTCTAAAAAAGGCGGTAGAGCCATGAATCTCTGCGACGAACTGACGATCCGGATGCTGCTGGAACGCCACGGCTTTCATTTTTCCAAATCCATGGGGCAGAATTTTCTCATCGACCCCCAGATCCCCGCCGACATTGCGGCAGCGTCTCAGGCAGACGAGACCTGCGGCGTGCTGGAGATCGGCCCAGGCATCGGCCCTTTGACGTCCGAGCTGGCTCAGCGGGCCGGCAAGGTGGTCTCCATTGAACTGGACCGGGCGCTGCTGCCCATTCTGGCAGAGACCATGGCCCCTTATTCTAATGCGGAGATCGTCCCCGGAGATGTAACCCGGCTGGATCTCAAGGCCCTGATCGGCGAAAAATTCGCTGGCCTGCGGCCCATCGTCTGCGCCAACCTGCCCTACAACATCACCACGCCCGTGCTGACCGCGCTGGTGGATATTCCCGCCATCGAGTCCATCACCGTCCTGATCCAGAAGGAGGCCGCCCAGCGGCTCACCTCCGCCAAAGGCAGCGCCGACGGCGTGTTCCCCCTGCGGCTGCAATACGAAATGGAAACAGAATGTCTCTTTGACGTCCCCCCGGAGAAATTTCTGCCCGCCCCCAAGGTGACTTCCACCGTTCTGCGGTGCGTCCGCCGGAAGGAGCCGCCGGTGGCCGTCCGGGATGAGGCGTTTTTCTTCCGGGTCATCAAGGGAGCCTTCCTGCTGCGGCGAAAAACCCTGTCCAATTCCCTGTCCGCTGCCCTGCCGGGGTGGGACAAGGCCGCCATTGCCGACGCCATCGCTGTCTGCGGCCTGCCTGCATCGGTCCGGGGAGAGGCTTTGACGTTAACGGAGTTCGCTGCCCTGACAGACGCGCTGGCGGAGCGGAAATAACCGCCGCCCTGCCGCAAAAAGTCACAAAAGGAACCGTTCTCTTTGCCGGAACTTGTCATCTTCATAACTTGCTTTTTCCCCTGCGTTCCAGTATCATACAGTTATCAACCATGATTACAAGGAGGTATCCCGATATGTCCACAAAGGCCTATTATCCCAGAGCCGAGATCGGTCCCGGCCAGGTGGGTTTTTCCAAGACCCGTTCCATCATCGAAGCTCCGTTCTACGGCAACAATGTCATCAAGGTCAATACCTTGAAGGAAGCCTATGAGCTGGCGAAGAACTCTCCCGGCACCGTGGTCACCGATATGCCCGTCTACCGGGGCGAGGAATTCGGTCTGGAGCCGGACGCCAAGGTCCTGCTGTTCAATGACGGTTCCATCACCGGCCGCTACGCCCCCGCCCGCCGCATCACCGGCAAGCCTGGCGTGGACACCGCCGCTCTGGATAAGATCGTCATGGACGCCGTGTATGACACCCGCTGGAAGACCATGTATCACGCCGAGGTGTTCATCGGTCTGGACCCCGAGTTCATGGTGAAGGCCCATCTGCTGATCCCTGAGGGTGAGGAAAACCTCCTCTACAACTGGATGCTGAACTTCCAGTACATGTCCACGGAATATGTGAAGATGTACAAGAACTCCAAGCCCGTGGGCGACGGCAAGGAGCCTGACATCTACATCTTCTCCGATCCCCAGTGGACCGGCGCACCCGGTCAGGAAAAGGTCTGCGACCCCAAGTGCCTGTGCTACTTCAACACGGAGACCAACTGCGCCGCCATCCTGGGTATGCGCTACTTCGGCGAGCACAAGAAGGGCACCCTGACCCTGGCCTGGGCCATCGCCAACCGCAATGGCTACGCCAGCTGCCACGGCGGTCAGAAGGAATACACCCTGGCGGACGGCCACAAGTTCGTCTCTGCCGTGTTCGGTCTGTCCGGCTCCGGCAAGTCCACCTTGACCCACGCCAAGCACGGCGGCAAGTATCCCTCCATCAAGGTGCTCCACGATGACGCCTTCATTATCAACTCCGATACCTGCGCCTCCATTGCTCTGGAGCCTACCTATTTCGACAAGACCGCCGACTATCCCGTGGATTCCCCGGACAACAAGTACCTGCTGACAGCGCAGAACTGCTCCGCCACGCTGGACGAGGACGGCAAGGTGGTGCTGGTCACTGAGGATATCCGCAACGGCAACGGCCGGGCCATCAAGTCCAAGCTCTGGTCTCCCAACCGGGTGGATAAGATCGAATCCCCCGTCAACGCTATTTTCTGGATCATGAAGGATCCCACCATCCCTCCCATCGTGAAGCTGAAGGGCGCGTCTCTGGCCTCTGTCATGGGCGCTACGCTGGCCACCAAGCGTTCCTCCGCCGAACGGCTGAAGGAGGGCGTGGACCCCAACGCTCTGGTGGTGGAGCCTTACGCCAACCCCTTCCGCACCTACCCGCTGGTGAATGACTACGAGAAGTTCAAGAAGCTGGTGGCTGAGAAGAATGTGGCGTGCTACATCATCAACACTGGTGACTTCATGGGTAAAAAGGTCCAGAAGGAGGATACGCTGGGTATTCTGGAATCCGTAGTTGAGGGCCGTGCGGAATTCAAGCCCTGGGGCCCCTTCTCCGACATTGAGATCATGGAGTGGGACGGCTTCGTGCCCGACCTCACCGACAAGGGCTATGTCGCCCAGATGCAGGCCCGTATGCAGGACCGCCTGAACTACGTGGAGGGCCTGAAGGACGCTGAGGGCGGCTTCAATGCCCTGCCGGATGATGCCGCCGACGCCATCCGCAAGGTGGTGGAGCAGGCCAACAGCCTGTAAGCAGCATTCCCGCAAATAAATACAAATAATGAAAAGGAGCGTGTTCCGGTTTCGGAACACGCTCCTTTTCATTGTTTTCCCGGGCAACATCCGTCAAAGCGCGCCATTTCCCAGCAAGCCGCCAAAAGCTCACAAAAAACCGGCCTGCCCGCAAAATTGCGGGCAGGCCGGTTTCTCAGTTCAAGCTGTTAACGCTCAATCTTCCAGCAGATAGACAGTGCCCGTCCGGCGGCCGAACTGGATGCACTCCTGATAGCTCTCCATATACAGATCGATCTTGGGACCCTTCATGCCGGTGTCCTCGGCACGGGTCAGGCCGTATTCCATACCCTTGGCCACAACGTACAGATCGGAGCCCAGAGGGAACACTCTCTTATCCACGGCGGCCACGCCCTTATGGACGGTGGTGCCGGTGGCGGTACGGGTCCCTACGCCGTCATACCCGGCGGTATAGGCGGTGGCGGTGACGGTGACAGCCTTGCTGAATTTCATAGTGCCGCCAGAGGCGAAGGTCAGGTAGCCGGAACCGTCGCTCTGGGTGGTGACGTTCACCAGCTTGTCATCCGGCTCCACATAGGAGACCGCCGTTCCCCGCTCCACCACCTCCGTTACGCTGGTGGTGGAAATTTCCTCTACATACTGGCTGGTGACCAGTTCGCCGCTGACCCAGGTCTGCTCATAGATGGCTGTGTGCTGGCCGTCCATACCCTTCCGGGCCACCCGTTCCTCGCCCTTGGGCAGGTCCGGTGTATCCCGGTAAACCGTTTCGTGCTCCGCCTTTTCCGTCACCCGTTCGAAAACCGTCAGGTGATCGGAGATCGTCAGCATCACGCTGTTTTCCATCAGCTCGATACCCACCATCTCCCGGGAGCCGGGAATAATGTCCATACGGGAGAGGAACTGCTTCACCGTTTCCTTCCGGGCGGTGGCAGTGATGGTCTCGCCGCCCCGGCGGACAGTCACCATGGTACCCTCCGTCAATACGGCGTTTTCACCGCTCTTGCCGGTATCCAGGTTCAAAAGCAGAGATTCAATACCGGAATGGCTGTCATCCAGCGCTGCGGACTGCTCTCCGTCGCTGAACAGATACAGGGCTTTTGCCCAGCCCGTGGCGCCCGCCATGGTGACGGACAACAGCAGCAACAGAGTCAGACAGCGGCACAGCCATACTGTTTTGGGGGTGTGTAAATGTCGCAAATGTAAGACCTCCTGACAGCGCCAAATAGCGCCGTTACTGTTTTGTTACTTTTGTAATTTATCCAAAACTGGGTCTAAGTATACCTCCATCTCCCACTTTTGTCAAGTTTTCGCCCATTCCACGATTTTATGTCCACCACAATCCCGCAAAAACGGGATTTTCATTTTTTCGTTTTTTCCAACTTCGATCCGTAAAAGTTACAATTTGTAACCGATTTTCTGTTAAAAAAGTACCGGTATCCGAAACCGGACACCGGCGCTTTTTCAGGTGTACGCTGCCTCTCAGCCCTGGACCTCCGGGGTGAAGCCCAGATCCTCCAGCTCGCTGACGGCGATCTTGACGCAGTTCTCGCAGCCGTCGATGGTGACGTTCTTCGCCGCCAGATCCACCCGGAAGGTCAGTTCCGCGGCGGTGAGGGCGTTGGTGATGCGCTTCACACAGTTTTCGCACATCATGTCGGGTACTTTAATCGTTGTCATTTCAAATTCCTCCTTAAAATATTGGATGCTTATTTCATCATTTTCTGAATGGTGGCCACCAGATCGTCCACCACGTCCAGATCACCCTTTTGAATGTCCGTCACCACGCAGGTACGGATGTGCCGGGCCAGCAGTTCCCGGTTGAAGGCGTTCAGCGCCGACTGGATGGCGGAGACCTGGGTCAGGATATCCGTGCAGTAGGCGGAATTCTCCACCATCCCCCGGACGCCCCGTACCTGCCCCTCAATGCGGCTGAGCCGCTGCAACAGGGCTTCCTCCTCCGTCCGCTCCCGGACCTTCCGCCGCTGGGAACAGCAGCAGTTTTTCGTTTCCTCTGCCATTGCTTCCTCCTTTTTACAGCTTCACGGTACCCAAGCGCAGGGCGTTGCCCACCACGCACACGGAGCTCAGGGACATAGCGGCTCCCGCGAACATAGGGGAGAGCAGCGGCCCGCCCAAGGCGTACAGCAGTCCAGCGGCGATGGGGATACCGATGGTATTGTAGCAAAATGCCCAGAACAGATTTTGCTTGATGTCCCGCAGGGTCAGGGCTGACAGCCGCAGCGCCCGGGGCACATCCTCCAGATCCGAGCGCATCAGCACGATGTCGGCGGCTTCGATGGCGATGTCGCTGCCGCTGCCGATGGCACAGCCCACGGTGGCGGCGGTAAGGGCCGGGGCATCGTTGATGCCGTCCCCCGCCATCATCACCTTGCGGCCTGCCGCCTCCAGCTTTTGCACGTGGACCGCTTTTTCCTCCGGCAGCACCTCCGGGATCACCTCGTCCACGCCCACAAGGGCGCCGATGTGCTCTGCGGCGGCGCGGCTGTCTCCCGTGAGCAGCACCACCCGGAGGCCCTGCTTGCGCAGAGCAGCGATGGCGGCGGCGCTGGTCTCCTTCACCGGATCCGCCACGGAGATCAGCCCCAGCAGCGCCCCGTCAGCGGCGAAGAACATGGGCGTTTCCCCCTGTCCCGCCAAGGCGTCAGCCTTTTCGGAAAGGGCGGAGATGTCCACGCCGCTTTCCTCCATCAACCGGCGGTTGCCCGCCAGCACCGTCCGGCCGGAGAGGACCGCCCGAAGGCCCCGTCCGGGGAGCAGTTCAAAATTTTCCGGCTGCTTGCCGGTAGATAGTTTTTTCTCCTGCGCCGCCTGTACGATGGCCGCCGCCAGAGGGTGCTGGGATATGGATTCCACCGCCGCCGCGATGGTCAGCAGCCCCTCCGCCGTGCCGCCTGCGGGACAGACCTCCGTAACGGCAGGCTCGCCCTTGGTCACGGTGCCGGTCTTGTCCAGCACCACGGTATCCACGGAGTGGGTCACCTCTAAAATTTCACCGGAGCGGATCAGGATGCCGTGCTTCGCCCCCAGACCGGTGCCCACCATGATCGCCGTGGGCGTAGCCAGTCCCAGCGCACAGGGGCAGGCGATCACCAGCACAGAGGTGAACACCCTCAGGACAAAGGCAAAGTCCTTCCCAGCAATGGCCCAGATCACCGCCGCCAGCACGGCGATGGCAATGACTGTGGGAACGAAAATCCCCGCCACCTTGTCCGCCGTCCGGGAGATGGGGGCCTTTTTGCCCTGAGCATCCTCCACAAAGCGGATGATCCGGGAGAGGGTGGTGTCCTCCCCCACCCGTGTGACCTTCACATACAGCACGCCGTTTTCGTTGACGCTGCCACCGATGACCTCGCTGCCCTCCGCCTTTTCCACCGGCAGGCTTTCGCCGGTGAGCATGGCCTCGTTGACGCTGCTCTCGCCCTTTACCACCACACCGTCCAGCGGGATCCGGGCGCCGGGCTTTACCAGCAGCACGTCCCCGGCCTTGACAGCGGACGTGGGTACCTCCTTGCCGCTGTCCGCTAAAAGGGCGGTGTCCGGCGTCAGCCGCATGAGGGCTGTGATGGCGCTCTTGGTCTTTTTCATGTTCCGGCTCTCCATGAACTTCCCCAGCGACACCAGCGTCAGCACCACGGCGGAGGATTCGTAGTAGAGATTATGCACATGGCCGTGAACATCGTCGGTGATCAAAAACATCATCACCACACTGTATACAAAAGAGCAGGCAGAGCCGATGGCCACCAGTGAATCCATATTGGGATTTCCGTGGAACAGCGCCTGAAAGCCGTTGATAAAGAAATTCCGCCCGCAGTAGAGCACCGGGATCGCCAGCATCAACTGCAAAACGGCGAAGTTCATGGGGTGGGTGTGCATGGAAAACAGATCCGGCAGCGGCAGGGCGGGCAGTCCGAAGGGCAGCATCTGCCCCATGGACACATACAGCAAGGCACAGGAAAAGATAGCCGAAACGATCAGTTCCCGCTTTTTTCGCCGCAGTTCCAGTTCCTCCGGGTCCTCGCCGGTCTGGACCGGAGCCGCTTCCTGCTTTTCCTGATGGAGCTTGGCCCCGAAGCCCGCCTTCTCCACCTTGGCGATGATCTGCTCCGGCGTCACCTGCGTTTCGTCATAAACGATGGTCATGCGCTCCGCCACCAGATTCACGTCGCTGCGCTCTACCCCCGGCAGCCGCCGGGTCACTTTTTCCACGGACGCGCTGCATGCGGCGCAGTGCATCCCGGAAATGTCATATACTTCTTCCCGCATGGGGGTTCCTCCTTTGAGACGGTAAATTGCTTTCCTGTCGACCTTTCCCAAAACCGACATCCTATTTCGTTTGCATAATATACCCCCACGGGGTATTTGTCAAGTAAAAAAACAGCGCGTACAGGCAGACCTATCCACGCCGTTTTCTGTTCCGTTTCCCCGCCTTGCTCCAAGCGCAGGTCACCCTTTGATGATGGTCATGACCGCCGGCAGCAGCATTAGGATTGCCAACGCGCCGGTGCCCCACACGATGTTGTAGCTGACGGAGTCCTTATCCTTTTCCCGGCAGTCCAGTGCGGAGAGGAAGGCGTATCCCGCCTCCAGGCCGAAGGCAAGCGCCGCAAACAGCGCAAGCCCCCGCCATTCCAGTGCGGACAGAGCGATATAGATAGCAAAGCCGATGCCGCCGATGATGGCCCCGGTGTTCAGCTCCTTACCGGGTTTCAGCCAGATGTCTTTTTTCATATCTTCGTTCCTTCTTTTTCTTTAGTATCCGTTGGCGATCACGTTCAGCACCTTGCCGGCCACCGTTCCGGCCACGGCGTTTCCGCCGCCGCCGTTTTCCACCAGCACCACAAAGGCGTAGGGGGCATCCTTGTTCCGCAAAAAGCCTGCGAACCAGGCGTGAGGCGTCTGTCCCGTCCCCACCTCCGCCGTGCCGGATTTGGCGCACAACTCCATGTTGGGAAAGCGCTTGGTGCCGTAGGTCTCCGTCACATTATTGGCCATAAAGTCCGCCACGGTGGCCGCCGTTCTGCTGTCGATCAACTGTCCGGTGTGCTGAGTGATGTGGGGCAAAGACGGGATCCCCAGTGAGGACACTGTTTTTTGGATCAGATACGGCTCCGCCGCCCTGCCGCCGTTGGCGATGGCCCCCATCCACAGCAGGAAGGCACATGGGTTCACCTGATCGTGATATTGGCCCACACCGGCCCAGCCCAGTTGCCCGGCGGTGATGCCGTCCCAGTTGAACGTACCCTTGGCAGTGGGCAGACCGTCCACGGAATAGGCACTGGTAAGCCCCGCCTTCTCCGTATACCGCCGCAGGGTATCCGCCCCCAGCTCCTCCGCGATCTGAGCAAAGGCCGCGTTGCAGGAGTGGGCGAAGGCCTCCTTCAGTGTCTGCTCTCCGTGGACGCCAGAGCAGGTGATGGTCTCGTCCCCGATCTGGACGCTGCCGGTGCAGTTCCACGTCCGGGTCTCCGCGTCCGGCAGGTTCTCCAGCGCCGCCGTCAGGGTCACAGTCTTGAACACAGACCCCGGCACAAAGGCGGAGGAGAGAAACCGGTTCAGGTACGCGCCCTTATAACGGTCATTCTCTTCCAGATTCTTGGGCACATTCAACGGATCATAGCTGGGCGCCGACACCATGCACAAAATCTCACCGGTCTTGTAGTTATACACCGCCACCGTCCCGGCGTGGCCGCCCAAAGCCCTGTACGCCTCGTAGTTATACCGGGCGTCCAGGGTCAGGTACAAATTGCCGCCCCGCTCCGCGCCGAACGCGCCGTTCACCAGATCAAAGCCGGTCAGTTTGTCCGCGAAGGCGTTGAGAACGCCGGTGCCGATCTTGCCGTACAGGTCTCCCACCGCGTGGAGGGTGGCCTTGCGGACGGTTTCATTTTCATAGTAGGTGCGATGGCCGTTTTCCACGGAGGACAGCACATCCCCGTCCCGGTCCAGCACCGTGCCGGAGATCAGCACGCCGTCGGAATCATACAGATGGCGGTTAAAGGCAGAGGAGGCCCACTTGCCGCCCTCGGCAAAATACCGGATGAGAAATACACTCATCCCCGCCGCCAGTAAAATCGCCAGTGCCATGCAGATCACGGCCCGTTTTTCAATCTTCCGCATGACCGTCCTCCTTTTCAAAGGCATCCTCTGCCGGTGCCGCCATACGGGCGGCTTCCTCGTCCAGCTTCCGCTCCGCCGCCCGGCCGATGGCAAAGCTGGCGTCCGCACGGGTGTCCATGGTCTTCAGATACGCCAGCAGCCCCCATGCCGACAGCATGGCGGAGCCGCCGTTGGACACGAAGGGGAAGGTCACGCCGGTGAGTGGCAGAAGATCCACGGAGCCGAACACATTCAGGCTGGTCTGAAACACCAGCAGAGAGCCTGCCGCGCAGGCGGCGATGGTATAAAAGCTGGATCGGCCAGTCCGGGAGGCCCGGACGGCGAACCACGCCAGCGTCAGGATGCAGGCCACCGCCAGCAGCGCGATAACCAGCCCCCATTCCTCGCATAACATGCCAAACACCAGATCCGTGTCCCCGGCAGGGATACGCTCCAGCCAGCCGTTTCCGGCACCCATGCCGAACAGTCCGCCGGAGGCCGCCGCCGACATGGTGCGGGTCTGCTGATAGCCGGAGCCGGAGGCCGCCTCCCAGGCGTGGCCCCACGCGGCGAAGCGGCTCAGAATATAGGGCTTGAACTGTACGATGATCCCCGCGCCAAAGGCCGCGCCGCCGCAGATGAGGGCCAGAGTTGCAGCGTCCCCGGAGCGGAGATAGGCGATGACCAGGAAGGTCACAAAGAAGATGGCCGCCGTGCCGAAGTCGCTCATCAGCCCCAGCAGGCCGATGCACACGCCGGTGAGCACGATGAACAGCGCCAGGTTCCGGCGGCGAAACAGCCGTTCCAGCGTGGCGGAGCCTGCAAAAATATAGCAGATCTTGGCGATCTCCGAGGGCTGGAAGGATATACCGCCCAAGGTGACCCAGTTGGTCGCGCCGAATTTGGCCTTGCCCAGCATCAGCGTAATCCCCAACAGGCCGATGGCCCCGGCAGCCATGAGCCAGCGGCGCTTTTTCACCCGTTCCAGATCCCGCAGGAATAGACCCAGCGCCAAAAACAGGCCCATGCCCAGAACGATGGCCAAAAGCTGCTTGGGAAGGCTCCCCGGTGCACTGGAAGCTGTCACCGCAAGGGATAATGTTGAAAGATAAAAGGCGATGGTCTCCAGCTCAAAGCCCACGCAGCGGCCCAGCCGCAGCGCGGCGGCGTAGAGCCACATGACCACCGTGAGGGTCAGGAAGCAGATGGGGATCACCGGGCTGGCCTTCTCCCCCGCTGCCAGTATTAACTGAATGGCGGTCAAAATCTGAAATACCGTCAGCCACAAAAAAGAGGGCCACATGGCGGCGGGCCGCTCCGCCTGCCGCTTCTTTTCCAGTTCCTCCCGCTCACCAACGGTCTGGGGCAGAAACACCAGCGGCACGCCCCCCAGCGTCAGGGTATCCCCCAGCTTCACCGGGGCCTGATCTGTCACAGGGGTCCCGTTGACGGCGGTGCCGCCCTTGGAGCCAAGATCATACACCGTCCAGGCTCCGTCCTCACTACGGCACAGCGCCGCATGCTGCCGGGAGATGCTGGGATAGTTCAGAATCGCATCGACGGATTTACCCCGCCCCAGAATATTTTCCCAGTGGGTCAGGGGGATACTGCCGCCGCCGGGCAGGCTCAACTGGGCCCAGACCTCCGGCGTGTGGGGGATCCGCAGCAGGGACCGGATGGCCCGCACCAGAATCAGCGCCGAAAGCACCGGAAACAGCAGCCGTGCAATGGCCGTGTACCAGCCGGTAATCAGAGGATGGGCACTCAGCCACAGGGACAGCGCAGAAAACAGTTCCTGCATCCCATTCCCTCCTTTCCGAAAAAACAGCTTCAGACCGAACCGGCGGAGTCTGTCTCCGTCAGCCGGAAATCAGGGTTATTATAGCATTATCCCAATAGCCTGTACACCCTTGCCGACGGAAAAACACAGTCTTTTGTTCTTTTTTCTGTTTTTCACTTGACCGTTTGTTAAAAATAGATTAAAATAATTATCCGTATGTACGAATATATGTCTACTCGGGGCGGGGACCGTTGTTTCCCGCCTTGATCTACCATCTATAAATAGGAAAGGCCGATCGATCATCATGAATCATCCATACAAAACAAGGGAAGGCGGCGCTACCGTCACCATCTTTGTCCCCTACGACTGCAAAAACCACTGCCCTTTCTGTATCAATAAGGAAGAATACGGGGATATGACCGGCTTCTCTCTGGAGAAGATTGTCCAGAGCATCCGCCGGATGGATGCCATCACCCCCAAATGCGATTTCGTCTTTACCGGCGGCGAGCCCTTTGCCGACATTGAAAAGCTCCAGATCATGCTGGATGAGATCCCCACCACCCACCGGGTGTTCATCAACACCACTCTGCCCGTCTCCAAATGTCAGACGGAGGAGGACATTCTGGCCTTCGCGGAGCGGAATAAGCACAAGATCACCTGCATCAACGTTTCCCGCCATATGCAGCACTATGTAGTGGAGTCCAATGACTCGCTGCTGACCCGGCTGCCGGTGCCCTTCCGGATCAACTGCGTTCTCTACAAGGATTATCCCAAGGAGAATCTGATCCCCTTCATTGAGCGCTTCCGCAAGCTTCCCGGCGCCAACATTCAGTTCCGCTTTGACTACACCGCCACCACTCCCGAAAACCTCTACGAGCCGGACAAGATCCTGCACGATCTGAAGGAGATCGCGGAATACACCGGTCTGGACGGCTGCCGGATGCGCTGCGGCTTCCACTTCGACTACAAGGGCATGGAGCTGACCTATCACAAGACCCTGCCCTACTCCACCATCGTGGAGACCGATCCCGCCGACGGCGTTACCTATGATATTCTCTATGATATCCTCATCAAGCAGACCGGCGAGATTCATTCCGACTGGACCGGCGTGGTGATGGACGTCCCCGCCTATGAGAAGGTTGTCTTTGAGCCCTATGACCTGAAATGGCTGGAGGGCGGCCCCCGCAAATAAGCTGACAACCCCCAGAAGCAATGCTTCTGGGGGTCTTTTTTCTCCCAATTCAGCTTTGTGCTCCCGGCAACTCCGTCCCTTGTTTTTCAGAGGATCTGAAAGAGAAACCCAAAGCGACACCGCATATCGGTTCTTCAAGCAGCACCCCCAGACCGGAGTCTCCGGTCTGGGGGTGTATCAGCTATATGATTTTGCGCGCTCTGTCTCAGTTCCGATTGAACAGATTGGCCGCCCACATACCGGCATCGCCGAAGCCGCCGCTGGGGTCCTCCGGGGCCGGAGGCTCCGACGGGATCACGATGCCGCCGGTTGGATCGTCAGGCAGGTTCGCGTCCCCGAAGCCGCCGCTGGGATCGTCGACCGACGGGCTGTAGTTGGGATCATTGGGATCATCAACGCCACCGCCGGGGTGATCCGGGTCCACCGGCGTCATGCCGGCATGGGCCGGACAGCCGATGACCTCCGGGTAGGTCTCTCCGCCACTTGCCGTAGGCGTGGGTTCCAGACCGATGGCCCGCTTCATCTCAATGAGATGGAACATGCTGTCGGGATTTTTGGCACTGTCGGTAGTGATGGAGCCAATGCGGACGCCCTCCCGGAAGTATTCCGTCCGTTCAAAGTCCAGCACCGCCACCTGCTTGACGCTGGAGGAGGGGCAGCTGTCCGTTGCAAGGCACTTGCCCTCGGTGCAGTAATCCACAAAGGTGTGGAGATTGCAGTTCTCCGTGGGAGCCGTGCCTGCCGCCACCGTGACCTGAACCGCCCGGCTGCCCCGGATGTCGGAGAGACAGGCATCGGTGCAGCGCAGGCCGCTGTCGGCGCAGACCGTCACCTGCTCCAGGCCGCTGGCAGGCTTTGCAAAGCTCTTATTCTCCAGATGCTCGTGGATCTTCTGCATGACCGGCTTCCACATGGTAATGGCCGGGTTGCCGGAGGCGGAGATCTTCTCATTGGTCTTGGGATAGCCCGTCCACACGGCGGCGCAGTAATAGGGGGTATAGCCCACGAAATAGCGGGTCTTGGAGTTATCCGTGGTACCGGTCTTGCCCGCGATGGTCATGCCGCTGAACTTGGCGGAGGTACCGGTACCGGCGTTCACCACGCTGGTAAGCATCTGGTTCATGAAGTAGGCCGTGGTCTCCTTCATGGCCACATGGGTCTCGCCCTCGTTTTTCAGCACGGTCTCACCGTTGCTGTCCCGGACCTCGGTATACATCTTGGGCGAATTGTAAACGCCGCTGTTGGCAAAGGCAGAGAAGGCCGCCGCCATCTCCACAGTGCTCAGGCCATAGGTCAGACCGCCCATGGCCAGCGGGGAAACGGCCATATCCTCCGGCACCAGGCTGAGGCCCAGCTTCTCCGTGGCGTAAGCGTAGGACTCCGCCACACCCAGCGCCTCCACGGTCTGAACGGCGATGGTGTTGATGGAACGCCGGACGCCCTCGCCGATCATGGTCCAGCCGGTGTAGGTATTGGGGGAGTTCTTAGGCCAGGGAGAATTGTTCATAAGCTCCACGGGGTAGTTATCAAAGGTGGTGGCCGGTGTCACAGCACCGGCGTCCAGCGCTGCGGAATACACCGTCAGCGGCTTGATAGAAGAACCAACCTGATGCTTCTGGACCGCATAGTTGTCCACCAGATTCTGGGTCTTGGGGCCCATGGCGCCCACCATGCCCACGATGTTGCCGGTATAGGGGTCCATGATGGTGATACCGGATTGCAGCTGGTGGCCCTTGGCAGAGTGTACATTCAAATTGCTCAGATCTGCGTAGACATCCTCCGCGATCTTCTGGATATCCGGGTCCATGGTGCAATAGATCTGATAGCCGCTGTTGTTCACCAGCCGCTGGGCCGCTTCATAAGAAATGCTCTTGGCCTGAGCCAGATCTGTGGTCACATCCTTGATGAGCTGCTCCACAAACCAATTGTTGATCTCGATACCGTCGGTCTTGACCAGCTCGCTGGCGTCTCCGGAGGTATCTGTGAAGTTCAAAGGCTCCGCCTTGGCGGCTTCGCATTCCTCTTTTGTCAGATAAGGCTTTCCTGTGTCCGGATTGATGACCTTAGACATCTTGTCCAGGATCAGCTCCTGACGCTTCTTGTTCAGCTGCCGGGGGGTGACGGTGGTGCCGTCCTTCCGGGTGTAGGTCCGTTCATATTTGGGGTTGTAGAGGGACGGGTTGTTGGTGATGGCGATGATACAGGCGCTCTCCGCCGCCGTCAGGTCCTTGGCGGACTTGCCGAAGTAGTATTCCGCTGCCGTCTCCACGCCGCCGCAGCCGCTGCCCAAATAGATCATATTCAGGTACAGCTCCAGAATCTGGCTTTTCGTGTTGTTCTTTTCAAATTCCAACGCCCGGAAGATCTCCTTGACCTTGCGGTTGATGGTATTCTGATTCTCACCGGTCATGTTTTTCAGCATCTGCTGGGTGATGGTGGAGCCGCCATAGCTATCGTTGCTGCCGGTGAGGGTCAGCAGCGTAGCGCCCAGGGTCCGCTTCCAGTCTACACCATGGTGACTGAAAAAACGCTCGTCCTCAATGGACACCGCCGCCTGCCACAGGTAGGGGGACATATCGTCGATGTCGATCAGAACACGGTTCTCCTGCCCGTGGACCTTCTGGAACTCCACCCACTGGCCGCTCTCCTTGTCCTGATAATAGACCACGGAGCTCTGGGACATGGTGTAGTCCTCCGCCCGGACCTCCAGCGTCGGCAGCAGAGATGTATTCACATACTTCATGAAAATCCCCAGCAGCATGAGCGTTGTGCAGACGCCGATCAGGACCAGGGTAAAGACCGTCATCACAACGCCGCCCGCCACATGACCGGGCCGGACCTTCCGCCGTTTGCGGGAATGATCCGCCCCCTGGGGATGTGTGTTTCTTCTTTCCTCCAACTTGGAACCTCCTTTTGTGATCCTCAAGGCGGTTTCCCTTCAGGAAACCAACCCACAATACACCATTATCAAGTCCATTATATCATCCCCTGTCAACTGCGAAAATGTCGGATTCAACCGGCGAAAAGTTTCCGCTTCCATAGATTTTACCAAATTTTTCCGAAAATTTCTGTCACATAACTTTCGTACTTCGCTGCTTTTTCACGGTTTTCGCTCTTGCAATCATCGCTTTCTTCCGTTACAATAAGGGCAATCCTTCCCCGGAGGGACAGACAACACGAGAAAGGGTATACAAAGATGAGTGAAGATTTCGGCCCCACCTTTATTACCGTGACCGACGAGGACGGAAAAGAGCTGGTTTTGGAATTTGTAGACGCTCTGGAGTATAACGGCCAGATGTATCAGGCCTTCTTCCCCGCCGAGACCGAGGGGGAAAATGAGGATGATCCCGACAACGGTCTGGTGATCCTGAAGGTCATCCACGAGGATGGCGAGGATCTGCTCTCCACGCTGGACTCCGATGAGGAACTGGAGGCGGTCTACGAGCAGTTCATGGAGCTGCTGTTTGACGAGGACGAGGAATAATTCCTCCGTTTCCACGCAGACTTTTAAGGAATACGTCATTCCGCGTGTCCTGCGGGGTGCGTGATAGATCTTTTTTTAACCCACATTTCGTTATTAGGGATGCACCTCTCAGGGTGTGGAT
>ENA-UEQW01000022-UEQW01000022.1-human-gut-metagenome-genome-assembly--contig:-NODE-22-length-138880-cov-27.955484_pt1 | contig 138880 bp, 103 predicted proteins | sample MGYA00242947_ERZ507947 | MGnify/ENA primary metagenome ERZ507947 (study PRJEB26167, sample SAMN06115421) | human gut metagenome | host: Homo sapiens | place: China:Guizhou | collected 2015-03-17... | reverse complement strand
TGATCCCGGTCATATCGCCAAATTATTTCATGCAGAAAGCGTCTTATATGCAAGCTAAGTTAATTGCCGATACAATAAAATGTCAATGTCGCTTCTCTTTTTTTTTGAAAAAATTTAAGGTAAAGCGTATGAACGGTACATTCAAATCACTTTCCGATGAAATGCCGTTGCGCATTTGCAGTCGCAGAATTCATCCCCCTTTGCCCCCTTGACACATTACGCTTCCTGTTGAGCTGGGGGGGGGAATCGCCGGCGGCAGTCCGGCTCTGCGACAAGGCGGTCTATTCGTCTCAAACGTCTTACGGCTTCGGATGGGGGGCTCCAGGAATACATCTGGGCCGATATGATCGACTGGCAGGACAAGTCTCAAACGCCTTTCGGCTTCCGTGGCGGTCTGGATCGTCATGGGCGGTTGCATGGTTGCGCCGCCGTCCTGTTGTCTCAAACGCCTTTCGGCTTCCGTGGCGAGAGGATAAGAAGGGATGCTGTTCCGTGCTTCCGATGGTAAGCTGTATGAGTCTCAAACGCCTTTCGGCTTTCGTGGCGGGTGGGATTTTTGCGTCTTCCGGTCGAGGTTCAGATTTCTTGTATCAAAGTCTCAAACGCCTTTCGGCTTTCGTGGCGGGTGGGATAGCAAGGAAATTTTTTTCATGTATCACGATCCAGTTATTAAAGTCTCAAACGCCTTTCGGCTTTGGGGGCGGGTTGGATGGCCGGTTGCATGGTTGCGGCCACTGTCATGCTCCTGATGTCTCAAACGCCTTTCGGCTTTGGGGGCGGGTTGGATTCTGGTCCCGGTTGCCCGGTATGCGGACGAGGACAGTTTGTCTCAAACGCCTTTCGGCTTTGGGGGCGGGTTGGATATTGCTACACATGGCAATATTTGTAAAGGGAATACACAGTCTCAAACGCCTTTCGGCTTTGGGGGCGGGTTGGATCGCATATCTATGACCAAAGAACGCCTTAACGAGCTGGTGTCTCAAACGCCTTTCGGCTTTGGGGGCGGGTTGGATTATATTAACACTAAAGAAAGGGCTCTGATATGGGACGAAAAGTCTCAAACGCCTTTCGGCTTTGGAGGCGGGTTGGATAAACATCAAAAGAATTGGCTACCCGTGCGTACATGTGTGTCTCAAACGCCTTTCGGCTTTGGAGGCGGGTTGGATAGGGTTTGAAAATGAAAGAAGGCGCTTGGTTCAAGTTCGATGAGTCTCAAACGCCTTTCGGCTTTGGAGGCGGGTTGGATACCGGCATTCAATATAGCTTCTTCTACAGGAATTTGCAAGCTCATTTCGGCAGGAGAACCATTTTATACTTATCATCACAAAAAATATAAGGAAATTCTTCCGGGAAAATTGCTCCTTAGTTCATGACAGGATGTACTTTCCTGATTTCGGCATGAGCCCCCCCTTTTATCCCGGTTTTGTCTCATGCCGAAAATTCCCTTCTTTTCAGATAATGTACAACAAGACCTTCCTCGGACGCTCCACAACTCCCGCACTGCGGATATCCGCCACACACCCCGCACAAATCCGATAGGATATCAGGCGGTCCTCTTCCGGATCAATCAACTCCAGCAATCGACTCCAGAACGTTTGAAACACCTGCTCTTCCAGATCACACTCGAATACGCTGTATTCTATGCGAAGTCCATAATCTTTACAGACTTCCGACACTTTGCGCAAACGCCGCGCATTCGCCACATCGTAAGCGACCAGACGAAGCATATTGCGGAACACCTCCTTTGCCGGATCATAGCGAATCGGTTCCCCGATCCCATATTCCCCCCAATCAGGGCATGTGGAAAAATTCAACATCGTCTTCTCCTTCCAGAATCCGGATGACCGCCCTTACCTGATGCTCGATAATCCGCCGGAAATCCGTATGCTCGCCCCCGGGTTTTAATGAAAATTTCCGCGCCATCGTCTGTTCGTATGCAGTGAAAAACAACTTTTTCCCATCATCCGTCAGATAGGTCCCGCCATCCTCCGCCTCAAATCGGAAATGTTCCGACCGCAAAATCCGGTGGTTAAGCAGATGCAATGAAAGCATATCACACAACGGCGCCCGCAGCGGCTCAAGCAGATCCAGCGCCAGCGAAGGCATGCTGTATTCTACCGTATGCAGAAAACCGATCCCCGGCTCCAAACCGTGCAGCCGCAGGCAGGTTTCAATTTCTCCCAGTACAATGGTATAACTCCAGGAGAGAATCGAATTCGCCGCATTCAACGGCGGCTGCCGGGAACGTTCTTTGAATGGCAGTTCCGGAGGGAAAAAATCACTGAGACGACGAAAATAACAGGCCGCCGCCATCCCCTCCATCCCCCGAAGAACATCCAATGCCGGATGCTTTCGGCGGATTTCCATACAGGAGCGGCGCAGAAACATCGCCGCCTCACGCTGCTGCGGCAAATCCGACTCACGACGGGCCGCTGAAAGCCGCTGCAGCACACGGCGCGAATTCCGGATTTTTGCAAAGATCAAGCGAGCTGACACGGCTGCCCGCACCCCCTCTTCCGCGAAAAGCCGATACTGCCGGATGCGGCGGGCGGCATTGAGCCGGTTCCCCGAATCAATCGCCCCCAGCCACCGACCGCGCGCAGAAAGAAATGTCACCGGAATCCGTAAAGACATCAACCGATGAAGCACCGGCAACGTCACAATCGGACGCCCGCAGATCACCACTCGTTCCACATCATGAAGCGGCACAGAAAAACGGTCAAGGCTTTCCATGCCGGCCTCTGCGTGGCGAATCAACTCAAGGCGGTCCGACTGCAATCGCACCGAAACCGTATCCCGGGTGATGACCAGCGACGGCATCGATTCAACGCCCCTTCGGAGAGATCATCTTTTCCAGACAGGTGGCCAGCCCGAGCAGACTGCTCATCTCCACCACCTGAATCCCCAAATCCGCCGCACGCCGTTTCCCGTAGGGATCCAGCGGCTGATAGCTCGCCAGAATCATCTCGGTGAACATTCCCGGCCGCAGATGCAGACTGTCAAGTTTATAGAGCGGAGGCGCACTCTTCGCGTCTTTCCCCAGATCGGCCGCTTTGCACTCGATCAGATAGAGCCGGTTTTTGTACAAGAACGCCGCATCGATCTCATTTTCGGTGTCGGTTCCACTTTTGATCTTGATGGAAGAGGCGTAATCCTGCAGTTTCACCCGCCGGTTCAGCTCCCTGAGCTCGTTGCCCACCCACTCTTCCAGCCAGATGCCCTGGCAGAAACGGCGGCTCTCCTCATTGGGGAACTCGATTCTGTTGTTGTCATAGTAGCGGATCGCCCCATGATCCTGAAAAAACTTGAGCAATTCCCAGTATTTTTCCGGAATGCTTTTCCGAACGACAAGCGTCCCCTTCGCTTCCCCGGCCAGATAATTGAGCACTTTGAGCGAATCCACGTACCGGGAGTACTCTCCGAGCAGAGTCCGGCAGAGCAATCGGGTCTTCTCCGTCATCTCCTTTCGCGCCGGAGTGTCTACCTGATAGCCATGAATGGCGAAAAAGTCGCTGATCTTCAACTGACCGGCAATCGGATACTCGGGAGCGCCCTCCTCCGAAATAGAGAGAATGGAGTTCCGTTCCGGATTGATGTAGAAACAGGGGAAATCCTGCCAGAACACCTGTTGCGCCGCAATGGTCATCAGCTTGGTACCACCGGTCAGATTGACGCCGGTTTCCGGCTCGCGGCCGGAGAAATCCGCGGCCAGATCCAGAAATTTCTCCTGAAGTGCGGCGAAATCGTAGGCGCTGCCGAGTTCATAGATCCGGGCGGAAATCTGATGAAGGGTGAAATAGGCAGCCAGAATTTCGGCATTTCGACGCATGTCGTCCGTCGCACAGAGGACGACCTTATCCGGCCGGATCGATTTATCCATGACCGCGAGCACATTCGGCGTCGCCTGCCCGGAAACCATGAGGATGTGTGTTTGAAAACGCTTCATATCATTCCTTCTTTTTTTACTGCCAGACGAGATGCAGACACTGCCAGCTGCATATTTCGTCGGGCTTGAGTTCGTCACCGACCGCGGGGCGGAAGCTCCGGCGGAAATCCGGCGAGAGGATCCAGCACTCGCGGAACACTTCATCGCCGAGGGCGGGCAGAGCCTCCGGAGAGAGCGTCAGCACAGGCCGCTCCTCCGCCGGAGAGAGATCGAACCCGACCGCCGCCGAAGCGGCATGCAGCGTATTGGCGTGTCCCCAGAAGGAGACGATGCGCCTCCCTGCCGCCATCCGCCGGAATTCCTCCAGCGGAACAACATCGACCGTCAACCGCCGCCGCACCAGTGTCAGCGGAAACGTATTTCCGATCAACATCGCCTCAATCACAGCGGCCTCCCGTCTGAAATTCTCGTGAACTTGATTTTCCCCAGCGGCTTACCTGCGTTGTCCAACTGTTCCAACGCCCTGGAAACGATTTCCTCGGAAGTCGCATACAACACCAGATGAAACCCGTCAGCGAGGCGGATGTACTTCATTTTCAAAGGAGAAGTCAATCGATTTCTACCCTTGACATAACCGAAATATTTTTCGTTATCGCCACCGCTCAAAGTATCCGTGCAGATTGCCAAATCAATCTTCGGAACTGTTTTTGCAGAAATCATTATCGCTAATTTTTCCGCCGCAATTCTTACCTCCTTGCAGAAGTCGGCCTCATCCGGTTTGGCCCCCTGCGGCCAAACCGAACCGAACGCCCGGCTGCTCCTCATTCCGACACACCCCAGATAAAGCCAACTCGTGATGACCCGATCCACCCGTTCCCGCACTTGCTCTGACGTCATCGGACGAAAGGCAACCAGCAGCCGATAACGGGTTCCTCTCTTCAATGCAGAACAGGTAAATGCTTTGGGACCAACCTTCACATGTGGAAGCACTTGTTGCGGCATCTGCGATTCCGGGGCATTGTTTACAGGCAGCAGACGCAGGATCACCCGACTGCTGATGACTTTCCCGCTCGCCGTTCCCCAGGTCAGCTTCATATCCTCGCTGCCGAAGAGAATCGTATGCCAGCGACGGAGATGCCCCCGGATCGATGGAATGCGCATTTCCGCCGTCGTTTTGGATGCGCCATGACAGAGGCATGGCGTCAACAATTCAAAATCATAATAGTCCTTCATTTGTAAGTGAGCTCCAGATTAAGTTTCCCGGCAATCTCAGTAACTTTCTGTAAACGGGGATTTCCTTTCTTCTCCCATCTGCGTAGCAAAGACGCCTTTTCCCGCATCAGTCGAAGGAGATATAACCGTTGAAAAAGCTCATCACGGGAAGCCAGTGCATCCACCGTATCCTCCAGTCCGTTAACAGGAAGATTGTCGACCTCCTGCTGGTAAATCACTTCCAATTCCTCCGGCGAACAGGAAGAACGGTCAGCAATCTTTTCTTCCGAATCCGGAATAAACCAGCCGTATCCCGCAGCAGTCTTGGCTCCGACGCCACAGGTGGTCAGACCGTTTTTCAGCATTTTCACCGCAAAATTCAACGTTTCCGGAGTGCTTCGCCCGGCGATGGGAACGACGGTGAACCGGAATTTCGTCCCGCTTTCCACTGCGGGGAAGAAAACCGGGATCGGATTTTTTTCCCCGTTGTCCTGGTGCGGGTTACGCACATTTGAAACGCCGTCACCGTGGGAATTGAGAACATCCACCACCAGCGTCCACTCTTTGTCGGCCGGAACTGCCGGCAGAAACGAAACCGCTCCCGCCCACGCCGTTCTGTGACCATCCTTTCCATAATCATCCGGAAATTCACTGGCAAGAAACGCATCGAGATAATGATCCGATTCGCGAGTCCGAGTGGCGGCATTTGCCGGCAGCGTGTCGCCGGTAGGATAACCGAACGTTGCAGCGATCAATCCGGCAAGGGACTTCGCCTCCTCCGTTTTTCCCGCTTCAAGCGCTTCGATCCATCTGCACCAGGCGGCATGGCGGGCAATTCCTTTCAATGCGGATCCGGGAATCATCGGGAAACCCAGATTCCGATGCAGACAGAGATTGGCGTTTTCCAACACGCCCCCGGCCTGATCGACCATCATCCGCCCTCCCAGACGCATCGTAAATACGACCATTCCGGGAACCGAATACGTCGATGCCGGAATTTTTTCCAGACACTTTCTGTTCCTTTCCGCCACAGAACAGACTTTGGCGAGTTCCTTGTCGGAAACCCGCTGGCCGATGAGAACCATTTTCCGCAAGCGCAACGAGACGGATTCCAGTTTGGGGAGATCAGGTCCTCCTAGAACATCGACCACGCCCTGCTGAACCGAAAGAAATTCCTTATTCTCTGGAACCATGTTTCTCATCCTCCTTTTTGCGGGCAAAGCGACGCAGATAATTCAGATACTCCATGCTCTCTGTCGTGATATTCCGCAGTACTGCGGAATCACCTCCCACCAGGAACCGAATAAAATCCTCCAAAGGCATCGCGCGTTCCAATAAATTCACACCATTAGAGGCTAAATGTTCGATAATGCAATCAAACACTTTTTTATGTCCGGGATTTTTGTAATTTCCGTTGCCTTTGGGTTCTGCGGCAAAAGCAGCAGCCGCGAGCATTCCATTGTCCCGAATCATTGTCGGAACCTTTTTCACTACTTCGCCGCCCTCCGCACCAGGAAAAACTGTATTCTGATGACGGATCGCATTCGCGGCGCGGATCTGATCGAGATTCTTCATGATGCTGTTCCTCCTCTCAGTTGAGCGTTACCGTGCAATAGCCGAGGCCGATCGTCTCGTCACCGCCAATCTGCAGAACATTTCCGACGGATTCGAGTTTTTCCCGCACCTCATCCAAGGCATCAACGGCCGAATGCTCTCTCTGCTTTTCCGCCCCGAGCACCGCGTAGAACATCGTCTCCGACGGAACCTGCTCCTGATTGAACAGCGCACCGGAAGCAACCGTGCCGGTCTCATCCTCCACCCGAATCCGCGTCACCACCTCGCAGGCCTGCTCGACAAAATAGCTGAACATCTCGTCGTTCACCACCACCAGACGGTTCTCAACCTCCTGCCAGACCGGATCCGCCCCGAGTGTTACCAGCGCCTCAGCCAGCGCGGAAATCTCCTTTTTCAAACAGGCAAACTGATACTCCTCCAGTACAACCCGGCCGCCACCGAAAACCACCTCATCGGCAGCCGCGACACACTGATCCTCTTTCAAGCCGTCGAGCGAATTCACATTCAGCTCCAGACCGGCATCCCGTTCCAGCCGCCGCAGTGCCAGCGGACAGGTGATCCAGGCGAACGAACCTTTCGCAGAACGTACCGGGAACGCCAACACCCGCGCCTCTCCGACCAGCAGCTGGCCGGCTTTCGCCTTCGACGCGCCCTGTTCATCCTCGCCGAACAACGTTTTCCCGTCACTGCTCCGCTTACAATTTTCATCGTTCCAAAGATCGGCCAGCACCCCTTTCAGACTGCTGCCGGGAATGATCGGGATCCGGGTGTGCCGCTCGCGCATCACCGGAGAATCAATCGCTCCGACCGAGTTTCCAGCTCCGACGTGAAGAGGGGTACGGGTGAAAATTGCAAAAATCCGCTTTTCCATCTTTTTCAATCCTTTCTGTTTCTCTATTTTTTTCATTGCGAAGATGTTACAGTTGAATAAAATCCCACCGGCCGCAGACACCGAGTCCCAGTCCCTGTTCTCCCAGCGCATCCGGTTTGGTTCTGCCATGCAGAATTCGCGAGAGGCGCTGTGCATCCTCCGGCGTTCCGCACTCAAAATAGTAGACCGCCCCCGCCGGTACCAGCAGCCGGGTCGCCTTCGGCGCTCCCGCAGCCGGATTCCAGCCGGAAACCGCCTGAGGCTTCGGAATGCACGCGGCAACCAGCCTGGCATCAACAGCGTCACTCTTGTTCTCCCGAAGCATCACCGCGCCACTCTTCTGATCCACCCACCCCGGAAGCCAGCCGCGGCAGAAAAATCCCGGCGAGAGCAGAACCCACTTCACCCGGTTCCCCGGAAACGATTCCGGCGGGTCCTCCACCAGCGCGGCCCGACTGCGGCCGCACTCGAGCCGGGCCGTGCCACGTTGTCCGCCAAAAATCAGATCGCAACGGTTCGCCTCCCGGAAAAGCTCCGCAAGCATATCGGTCTCCGCTCCGCTGTACTTCTTCGCCGCACACGAAGCGAATGCCGCCATCGAAACCCCTTTTGCCAATCGCAGATATTCCGCGCTGTAAAATCGCCCCTCCTCCACGGAGCGCCGTTCTGCATCAATCCCGATTCCCGGACGAGCTTCCGCCAGATACAGCTCTCCGGCAGAAACCGTCCGCAGATTCTTCGTCTCCCCCGCCAGATAGTGCGCCAGTTCCGACAGAAGCAGCCACTCTCCCGGTTTCTCCTTCGTCGCGCCGGCCAAACTCCCGACCGGATATTGCAAGGGTTCCGGCAAATTCGCACGCCCCGCTCTGGAAAATTGCATCGGAGATGCCACGCCTCCCTGTACAAGCAGATCCGCGGGCGTCGAAACCCAGATTCCCTCGTCGTTCTTCGGGAACGGGCCCCAACTTTTCAGACCGCCCAGATGGAAGCGGACTCGGCCCCGCTCCTGTTTTCTCTGTTCGGAAACCGTCAGGCGGTGATGTTCACTCTCCCACTCTCCGAGCCGGTCGGCAAACCGGCGCTGCAGAGCCGCCAGCAATGCCGAATGAAACAAGGCCGGATGCGGCCACAGGGAACCGATTCCGTCGGAACTCCCCCCCAGCGGCCGCCCGTCCCGGAAATAAAGCACATCCCGCGGATGCAGTTCAAGTTCGTAATTCATGCCTCTTTCCCTCCTTTACCTTCACCGGAACGGTCGCGCCAGATGAACGCCTCCGTCAGAAACAGTTTATCAAAGTCCCCCCAGCGCTTCTTTGCATCAAGAGCGTCCAGATAGGTCAGACAGAGCCTCCGCAACTCATCCCGACGGCGCAAATCATCCGGCGTTCTAATTTTCATCTGATTGGTCAGAACCTGCTCCAGTTCACAGGCGATAACTTCGCGCGGATGAAATTCCGGAGCGAAACTCCCCTCTCCCGCCTCCAGCCGATACGGTGCGAGCAGTCCTGCCAGCATATAGGGGAAACGCCCGGAAGCCAGGTCATCCTCCCGCATCGCCCGGAAAGACCGGAAAAGCGGAAGTGCTTCATCGTCCCAGTTCGCCCCCCAGTGAATGGTTTCGCCGCCCCGTTTGATCAGCGATACGGCAAAGGCGCTCCGGCCGTACTCATGCTTCGCCCGACTCTCCGCCCGGCGCGCCTCCGCCACAACCTGCTGCAAGGGATCGTGTGCATGGGCAATCGCGATTCCGCAGGAGAGCTCGGCCCGGCAGCCCGGAACCAGAATTCCATTCTGCCAGCCGTTCTCGCCGTGAAAGGCGTTTCGCAACGCCTCGGCGCAATCGAGTGCGTTCTTTGCCGGAAGAGCTGCCAGCACATCGTCACCACCGGCATAGATCAAACAGCCATTGTGTTCTTCGACAATCCAGCCGGCCAGTTTCGACGCGAAATTCGCAAGCGCTTCGCTGAACTGCAGATGATAGCCCGGTGTGACCTGCCGCCGCAGTTCCGGCGTAACCCCGAGACGCTCGAAGTACTCCCTCGTATTTCCCCGGAGCTGTTCCAGAAAGCCGGGGGTTTTCTCCCCGCTGATCCACTTGCCCATTTCGTCGCCATCCATCGCTAGAATCGCAAAATAGCCGTCATTCCCCGCCAGCTCCGGCGTCGAATTGAAACGCAGAAACGACTGGAACCGGCTTTCCGACACGCCCAGCGCTTTGACCAGATAACCGCAATGCGGGTCACACCAGAGACGTTTGATGATGTTCAACGCTCCGTAAGGTCCTTCGTTGTCCTTGAAAACATCGGACTTCTGCTTCCAGAATGCCTCGTCGCCGATCAACTCCTCCTTGCCGGTCAGCATATCTTTCGGAGCGCCATCCTGATGGTCATCGGTGACGAACGCGGCAAAGTCGCGCGTGTTGCGGCGGGCCGCAAGACGCAGGCTCACCTCCGCGAAGTTCGCCCCCCAGGCAAATTCCGGGCGATTGAGTTTCCAACGTTTATCCGGATGGGTACAGCGGTCCGGATATTCGCCGCAGCGGGAACAGCACCGATAGTAACGGCCGTCACGCTCCTTCTCCGGAATGATCGCTTCCGCCAGAACCCGGGCTTCCCGCATCCGCGCCGCCTGACCGGGATCCATCTTTTCCAACGCGGCAAGCGCCGCATCGAGATCTTCGTAAAACGGCAGCGTCTGCCATGTGATCTGCGGCATGAGCTCCAGCTGCTTCTCCCAACGGGGACGCCAGGCGGAGATGTCTCGATTCGCCAGCGTCCCCAGCTGCCGGAAGCAGTGATCGCCAATCCGCTTCAATTCCTCATGCACCGCCTGTTCCGCCCGGCGTGCAAGCTCCTCCGCCCGCGAGGCGGGAACAAGCGCCAGAAAACGGTTCGGAATGGTCGGGTAAAACAGCGATTTCGCCGGATCTTTCTCGCCTTCAGCCGTTCCGTACAGCCGCTGCCACAAGGTGTCGAGCCGACCATGTTTCCCCTGATACTTGACCTTCTCAAAGAATTCCCGATTGACTGCATCGAAAATTCCCAAACCGCGCAGCGCGGGGAATATTACCGAAGCGGGGCCGACCTCATCAGTAACGGCTTTGATCGCACAACCGGTCAACCAGGAGATCAGGTAGGAGCCGCTCCACAGATCGCGGGTGGAACGGGCCGCGGCGATGAACTCCTGAACCGGGCCCAGCTGGAAGAGAAGAAACGCCGGCTCCAGCCGGGCGCCGCCGCTCTCCCGGCACGCCTCAAATGCCGCAGTCAAATCCATATGCAGCCATATGGAATGATCCGGAATGCGCGAATCCGCCGGCAGAACTCCCAGGGCCGGGTCAATCGCCACACTCTCCTCCCGCCAGCGACGCCAGAGCAGAAAGAAGAATTCACGCCACGATGCCGCTTTGATCCCGCCGAAACTGCCCTGCAACTCCTCTTCGGCTCGGGCTGCGGTAGCCGGGCATTCGATCACTCGCTCCCCTGCCCCCAGCGGATGTTTTACGATTCCCTTATGGTTGCCGGGCGCCGCAAAACAACCGCCTGCCCCGGCGAACCGGTTTGGAAAAATCACCCGGTCCGCCGCCGCGGCGGCATGATCCGGCGTAGTTTCCCATGGATAGAGATTTCCGCTCTCCTTTTCTCTTTCGAGCCGCAAATCTTCACTCCCCTCCGGTCCATCGATCCAGACAGCCCGGATGAAAGATCTTGCAAACTCCTCATGTTCTGCAAGGTCCAATACTTTATGCGGCGGATCGTGAAGATACGCCAGAACCATCCGTTTGAATTGTTTCTCCTGTTTATCCATCTTTTCTCCTCTGATAAGTTGATTGTCGACTACGACAGTTTCAAACACGACACCCGGCGGTAAAGGTTTCACAATACCGGCAGGAATGTATCTTCTGTTTGCACTTTTATTATATCCCGGCAGAATCGCCGGAACAACTTTCCGGACTTCCGGCGGACATCCGGATGCAAATCTGGTCCGGAGAAAGACCGATTCCGTAAATTCCGCGCCCCCGGGTCGGAAGAAACAGTTCAGGCGCGCAGTGTTTTTTCAGCACTGCGGCCAGGTCGGAAATTCTCTTGTTCAAGGTCTCCTCTCGAATCCGGTCCGCCTCCAGCAATCCCGAACAGGAATACCAGTACCGCTGCGGGAGCCTCTCCCGGGCAAATTCTGCAAAAGAGGCAAATTCTTCGCAGAGATCCTTGCGGTGATAGAGGTGCTCCCGGCCATCCCGCCGCCGCTCCGCCAGCATCCAGTAGAGCAGAAACAACTGGAACTGCAGAGAAAACTCCTCTTTCCCGATCCGGACAGTCAACCGGTCCGGCAGAAGCTCAAGCGCCACCGACGCCTCGAACTCTTCCGCCGCCTGATCCGCCAGCGCCACCATCCGGGTGTACTCGCCGGGAAGACGCTTCAACTCCCGGCCGATCAGATAACGGCAATGGACAAACGGCAGATCCGACAACACCAGACGGGCACTTGCTGAATCATGAGAAATTCCCTCCCGATCCACATGATTCTGCCCGGGGACAGGGAAAAAGAATCCGGGCTTCAGCGCCGGATCGTCGAACGGAGGATTCACGAGAATGTGGCACAGACGGTCTCCGCGTCTGCCGAGCAGACTCATGCAAAGGGCACCGAGCGCACTCATGGATTTGCGTCCTCCGGCTATCGAAAACGTGACCCGGGTATCGGGATTTTCCGTATACTGCCGCAGCACATCCAGAATAAACGACCCGGCACGTTCCGCCGAGAGGGTGTCCGCCACATCACGGGCGTCGCCGTCGTCACCGCCATCCGGCAGCAGGCGGATATGTTCCTGGTTGAGGGAAAAGGAGATATCGCAATTGAGCGTCTGTCGAAGCAGTTTCCAGACACCGGATTCAAAGAGCTTCGATCGAAGGCAGGCCTCGCCGGCAAGGGTCGTGATGACCACCACCTTCCGGGGCGGATCTCCGGACAGGGCCAGAGAAAATATGGTCTCCGTAATAACCGCTGGAGAAGTGCCGCAAAGGGAAATCAGAACATGGATTGGCGAGTCTGTTTTCTGTTCCATCGGAAAACCTCCCTTTTTTCAATGTCGATATTCTGCTGTTCCGCGGAGGAGTTTTATTTCCTCCGGAAGCATTGATTTTTCTCCTCTTCTCTTAAGGTAACACATAGCAGAAAGATTTCAACGTGATTCTGAACTCTCTGCATACTTTCCGATCTCATGCAGGCACAACCGTTTTCCAGCGCCCCCTTTTTCAACCTTCCTATCGAAAAAACCGGTTGGTAGAAATGGTTCGACTTGCATTTCCGAAATTGTGGAATCCTCCGGATACTTCGCCATCCGGCATGAATCTCCTGAAGATTTGATACAGCAGATGGAGTTTCTATTAACAAAATTCTTTACTCAATTATTGCAGTCGCCGTCACGTCACTCGACAAACTTGGAAAGGAGTGAAAAAACAGAAAACCCGACTTGTCCGTAACAACAATTGCAGAGCCGGAAAAAAGGAGGCTCCGCAATAAAAGTCCAATCCGCAAGTCGGAGGCTTGAGAGGAGGGCATGAATTTCAAAGAATAACGCAGGGACGTGAAACGGGCGAAACGTCTGATTGACAAAAGTGTCGCCCCGCTGTCGCGTCTGCGCGTTGCAGCAGAAGCGAAGTCATTGAGAGATAATCTGCCTGTGAACCGGTGTCACTCCCGGCCGGAGCGGGCGCGCAATCCGAAGCGCTCCAGCACGGCGGCGGCCCGATGCAACGTCGCTTCGTCCGGGGACTCCGCCTGCGGCATGGTGTCCAGCATGCCGAGCGACGCGTATTTGGTGCGCGCCAGTGCATGGTAAGGCAGAAGTTTCACGCAGAGGATTCCGCGCAACGGACCGAGGATTCTGCCGGCGGCCTCCAGATTCTCCACCGAATCGTTGCAGCCCGGCACGAAAGGAATCCGGATTTCAATCTGGGCGCCGTTCTCCGAGAGAAAACGCAGATTCTCCAGAATCCGTTCGTTCGACTGCCCGGTGAGCTTCCGGTGAACTTCCGGATCGGCGTGCTTGAAGTCGACGAGAAAGAGGTCGACAAGCGGCAGTGCCTCCTTCAACACCTCCCGCGAACCGAAACAGCTGGTGTCGAAGGCGGAGTGGATCTTCTCGCGCTTCAGCGCCGCAAGAAAGGCGAGCGAGAACTCCGGCTGCAGCAGCGGTTCCCCGCCGGAGAGGGTCACCCCGCCGTTCGACTCCCGGTAGTAGACGAGATCCAGCCGGGCGGTCTCCATCGCCTCCTCCACCGAAACCCGCTTCCCGTAGAGCTTCATCGCTCCGCCGAGGCAGGCGGCTTCACACGCACCGCACACCCGGCAGCGCAATGGATCGAATTCATGCGTCTCCCCCCGGAACGCATGCGCCTTCTCCGGACAGCTGACCACGCATTCGCCACAGCCGATGCACTTGTGCGCATAGTACGCCATCTGCGGGCGCGGCGAAATGCTCTCCGGATTGTGGCACCAGATGCACTTGAGCGGGCAGCCCTTGAGGAAGAAGGTGGTCCGCACCCCCGGTCCGTCGTGGACCGCGAACCGTTTGGGATCGAGCAGAACTCCGGTGACGCTCATGGGATGGCTCCTTCCTGTGTTACTCCGAAATGCGGCGGGCCCGTTCGATGTAGGCGTTCTGTTCCTTCTCGGCGAGATCGTTGAAGCGGACGTTCCAGCCGCAGACCCGCACCTGCAGCCCGGTGTATTTCTCCGGATGCTTCTGGGCATCCTCCAGCACCGCGGCGTCGAAGATGTTGAAGTGAATCGCCATACCGTATTTCGCCAGATAGGCGTAGAGCAGTGTCCGCATCGCCGCCAGCCCCTCCTTCCCCTGCACGGTGGCCGGGTGCATCATCACGTCGAGCGGGAAATCCCCGGGCAGATCGGCGCAGTCGATGGCGGTGGCCGAATCGATCAGAGCGGTCACGCCGTTGACGTCGGCCCCCATCGTCGGCGAAATGTTCTTGGACATCTCCTCCCCGGCCCGGCGGCCGTCCGGCGTCGCCCCGGTCCGCTCCCCCATGATGATGAAGGTGCGGGCCGAGTGTCCGGAGGCCTGATACCAGCCGCCGCGGGAGTTCGGGCGCAGGTTCAGCTTGCCGCCGAAGTAGTGGGCGAGCGCGGCGGCGTAGCAGTCCACCCCGGGAATGCCGTTGCCGTACTTGTTCCGGGAGCGCAGGATGCGCAGCCGGAGCTTCTCCGCCCCATCCCAGTTGTTCCGCAGAATGTCGCGGAACTCCGCGAGTGTCAGCTCCCCGCGGTCGAAGACGAACTCCTTCACCGCCATCAGCGCGTCGACCGCAGTGCCGAGTCCGGCGCAGAGAAGCGAGGTGATGTTGTAGACGCTCCCGTCGGCGAAGGCGTCCTTCGCCGTCTCCAGACTGTGGGCGATCGTGATCGAATAGAGCTGCGCCGGATTGATGTACTGCAGGTATTTTTCGAACTCGTACGAGCAGATGTACGTGGTTTCGATGATGTTGTCGAGGTACTTCATGTAGGCGGCGTAAAACTCCCGGAACGAATGGATGTCCGCCAGTTTCGCCGCGCCGCAGTCGCAGAAGTACCCGGTCTTGGGGTCGACTCCGTCGTTGAACACCAGCTCGACCGGCTTGAGCATGTTGACATGCCCGGCGCCGGTGATGTTGCCGAGCGCGCGCGGCGCGGGTTCGTAACAGCCGCGGATGTCGCAGGTGCGGGCGATCTCCTCCGGATACCCCTCGCCCATCATCATACGGCGGATGGCATCCTCGCAGACGAACACCACGCTGTTGTTGCCCCGCCGGATCATATCCAGCGCCTTGTTCAGAAATTCGACCGGCGTGTTGCGGGCGAGTTTGATCTGAATCTTCGGCGTCGGAATCGAAAGCTGATCGAATACGTCGAGAATGAGGTAGGAGAGCGCATTGATTTCACTGCCGCCGTCCGCCCTGGTTCCGCCGAGGTAGAAGGGGTGCCCCCAGTAGTTGTTGATCGACGCCCACTGCATCAGGAAGCAGGCGAAGAACTCCCGGATCTGCGCCTCGGTGAAGCGCCCTTCGCGCAGGTCGCGCTCGTAGTACGGCCCGAGCATGCGGTCGAGGTTGCCGAGCGAACGCACCTGCAGACGGTCGATGTGCTCGCTGAACATGAAGTCCAGATAGATGATCTGGAGCGCCTCATAGGTGTTGCGCGGCGCGCCGGTGCGGAGCTGCTCCAGACATGCGATCTCCGCCTCGATGCGGGGATTGCCGGCGTGATGGCTCCGGGCGTAGTCGATGAAGCGGCCGAGACACTCCAGCACGGCGTTGATCGTGATCTCCAGCCCGTCGAAATAGGCGGCCGCCGCTGCGTCGAGGGTGCCGTTTTTCTCCCGTTCAGCCCGGTAACGGCGGGCGCGGTCGCGCAGACCGGGGAAGCCGAGCGTGAAAACCGCGTCCCAGTCGGGCACCGAATGGTCGAAGTCGATCCACATCAGATGGAGTCCCGCCGCGTTGCGCTCCTCCATCAGGCGGTTGAGTTCCGGGAAAAAGCGCTCCTTCGCCTCGTGCGCCCAGCGGAAGTTCAGCGGCGAAAGCGGCCGGTCGTCGCGGTTGTAACAGCCGAATGCGGGGAACCAGTCGTGCGGATTCACGTCGATCAGCATGTTCCGGCAGACATATTCAAAACAGCGTCCTTTCACCACCGGGTGAGGCAGATCCTTGAGCTCCTCCGCCATCGCGCGGATTCGTTCTTTTAAAATGGAATTCTCCACGCCGGTGGCGGGGTCGAAGACCGGATGACGGAATTTCTCCGTCAGATAGGTTCTGTCCTGTTCGAAAGCGGCATACGGCATCGTGCACCTCCTGTGTGATTTCTTCTTTTTCCATAGTATACCATCTTTCTCCGGAAAACTGAATGCATAAAAAAATCAAAGAATTATACTTTTGTGATGGAAAAGAGAAAAAAACAGAACTATATTTCTCTTCATGGAAAAGAATACCGCCATCGTCAACCGCAACCGGGTCATGTACGCCGCCAACCGGATGCAGCTCCAGATCCGGCACTTCGCCCGCGGCGTTTTCCCGCGGGCACGGGGGGAAATCACCGCCCTTCCCTTCAACCGGTTCTTTCTCCCGATCGCCAATCCGGACGGGGCGTCCTGCTACATTCGTGACGGGGCGAAGGAGTACGAACTGCGGCCCGGTTTCGCCTACTTCATCCCGATCTACCATCCGGCGGGGGTCCGGCTGAGCGAGGATCTCCGCTTTCTCTCGATTCAATTCACCATCGAAGTCGTCGAGGGGGTGGATCTCTTTTCGCGGTCACACACCGTGCGCGAAATCGAAGACCCGGGGTGGCTCGCGCAGGCGGAACAGGCGTTCGACACCCCGAGCCTCTATGTGGCCGCGTCGCGCCTCCGCTGCGTCACGCAGGAGTTCATCACCTGCCTGCTCGGCGACGGCAGCGGGCCGGAGCTGGAATTCGTCACCCGTTTCGCGGAGTTCCAGCCGGAGCTGGACTACATCCAGAACCACTGCACCGCCGCCACCACGGTGGAGGAGCTGGCCGCCCTGCGGAAAACCCGCCGCGAAACCTTCACGCGGAAGTTCACCGCCGCCACCGGCATCACCCCCAAGGAGCTTCTGACCCAGGCGGTGCTCAACCGCGCCAGCAACCTGCTGCTGCGCGGCAACTACCGGGTGCGCGAAGTCGCCTTCGAGCTGGGATTCTCCAACGAGTTCTACTTTTCGCGCTTCTTCAAGAAGCACACGGGGATGCCGCCGCACCGGTTCAAGGAGCTCTACGCCCATCCGGAAATCTGACGGCCCGCTGCCGGAGAAAATGCATGAGCTACCCTCTGCCGTTGGTGGCTTCCGCCGGGTCCTCCGCCGCCCCGTAGCCGGAACGCTCCATCGGCGGCGGGGAACTGGCACGGTATTCGCTCGGCGTCATCTTCGTCTTGCGTTTGAAGAGCCGCGCAAAATAGCAGGGATTCTCCCAGCCGAGCTGCAGCGCGATCTCTTTGACCGGGCGCGACGTGCTGCGGAGCAGGTACTTCGCCTCCTTGATCCTGCGGTCGAGAAATGACGCGTACGGCGTCGTGCCGAACTCCTTTTTGAACACCCGGATGGTCTGCGACACGGAGCGCCCCGATTTCCAGAGCAGTTTCTTCGGGTCCAGCCCCTCCCCGGGCGGCAGTGCGGCAAGATAGCGGTGCACCTCTGCCGCCGGCGACGCGGCGGCCCGGCTCTCCCGGACAAACCGCCCAAGCGCGGCAAACAGCGGCACCACAATGCGGGCGGAAAGTTCATCCGGATCCTCTTTCGCCGCCATCCGGAGCTCCCGAAGCCCGGCCTCGAACCGTTCCTCGAACGGGCACGCCTTCAGCAGCACCGAATCGGTCAGTCCGTAGGCCGCCAAGAGATCCGGCAGCAGCGCGCCATCCACGTTGAACCAGAGCTTCCGCCACGGCTCCTCCCGGTCGGAGGCGTAGTAGTGACTGGAGTTCGGCGGAACAATGTAGACGTCGCCCGCTTCCGGATAGTAACGCTCTCCGTCGATTACCAGAATGCCGCGGCCGCCGGTCACACACTCCAGCACCATCTGCGACGTGCCGCGCCGGGCAATGTAGTAACTCCCGTCGCACCAGGAGATCCCGGCACTGGTGATGCGAATCGGCGTTTTGCCGTTGTACTCGCACGTGTAGATGATCTCTTCCTTCATCGATCCGCCTCCTCCAAAGTTCCGGAACAATATAACGCCGCTTTCGCCGCATTTCATCCCCCCGATTCAGGAAATGCGCAAAAAGTGTATTTTAATGCGCATTTTATCTCTTTGCAAACGGAGCTTCTCCGAGTATAATAGATAGAAAACACCAGGAGAACTTCATGGCACACTTCGACCCGGCACAACTGCATTGTCCGATCCTTCTGCGGGGAGACGCCCGGACCGCCTACCGCGATCCGGCGGTCTTGTATCGCGACGGCTGGTTCCATCTCTTTTTCACGCTGGTGGAAACCGCGGACGACGGCCTCCCCTACCTCTATCTTGCAACCACCCGGAGCCGCGACCTGATCCACTTCACCCCCATTCGAAAACTCACCGAAGCCGACCGGGCGAAGAACTACTCCAGCCCCGGCTGCGTGATCGAATTCAACGGCGAATACCACCTCTGTCTGCAGAGCTACTGCCGCGAAAACGGCGAAAAGTACGGCAACGCCAACAGCCGGCTCTACCGGATGCGTTCCCGCGACCTCGTCACCTGGAGTGAGCCGGAGCTCCTCCGCGTCAAGGGCGATGCGATCCCCGACGCGCAGGCCGGGCGCATGATCGACCCGTTTCTGCTGCGTTGCGAGGACGATAACGGCCCCCTCTTCTACTGTTTCTTCAAACAGAACGGCATCTCCCGCTCGGTGAGTCGCGACCTCATCCACTGGGAATTTCTCGGCTCCTGCGACGGCGGCGAAAATGTGTGCATCATTCCGGACGGCGACGAATTTCTGATGGTTCACTCCCCCGCGAACGGCATCGCCTTCCGGCGGAGTTCCGACCTCGTCACCTGGCGCGACTGCGGCTGCACCTTTCTCGGCAGCGCCGGCTGGGAGTGGGCGCGCGGCCGGATCACTGCCGGATTTCTCCTCGATCTCCGCTCCGAACCGGAAGTCGGCAAGGTTCTGCTCTTCTACCACGCCACCGGTCCGGAGGATGAGACGATCATTTTCGACACCCACGCCTGCATCGGCGTCGCCTGGAGCGACGACCTGCGCCGCTGGGAGTATCCGCAGGAACCGCAGGCGCCGGAACAACAGTTCGTTTTCTCCACAGAAAAAGATCTGCATCTCCAGAAAAATACAACGTCAAACCCCATAACCTCAGGGAGGCTCTCATGAACGGAACACCCCACAGAAAATCCGGCGGAAAACGCCGGGGACTTTCTTTCACTCTTATTGAGCTCCTGGTTGTGATTGCAATCATTGCAATCCTGGCCGCCATGCTGCTCCCGGCGCTGAACAAAGCGCGGACAACCGCCCGGGCAATCTCCTGCATCAACAACTTCAAGCAGTGCGGGATGGTGCTCCGGTTCTACGCCGACGCCCATGGCGAACTGATTCCGCAGCAGGTCAAACTGCGCGACAAGACCCCCGGCTGGGCCGCCGCGCTGGCCTTCGCCAACCTCCTGCCCCGCACCTACTACAAGGGGAACTGGATCAATACGGCGAAATTCACCCAGTGCCCGGATGCGATCTACCCCACGCTCCCGATCACCGACACCAACTGCAATGAGTTTCTCAACCGCACCTACGGAATCTTCATGCTGGTCTGCGCCGACAGCAGTTTCGAAGAGGAGATCGGTCCGGTCTGGGAGCGGCCGAACGGTGACTGGACCAGTTTTCTCAGCACCAAAAAAATCCGCAAACCCGCCAACACGATGCTTCTGGGCGACACCTGCAACTCCACCGCCGACTTCGTCACCGGCGACAACTTCAACAAGAACGGCTGGGGGTGGAGCATGAACGGCACCGGTCTGGGCTACGTCAAGACCTGGCACTCCCCGCGGAACGTCAACGTTCTGTTCGCCGACGGGCACGCCGTCGCGCTCGATGTGAAAAAACTGTATCAAACCGCCAACAAATGCCGCTACTACTACAACCGGAACGGGCAGAAATGCTCCACCCGATAACCCGGATGAGGAAACCTTTCATGAAATTTCTTCTTTTGGCTCTCCTGTTCGCAACGGGCGTCTCCGCCGCCACACCGCAGACGATCGACAACTCCGCGCTTCTTCCTCCCATTCGCCCCGACAGCGAGGTGAAGCTGGAATACTCTCCGGGCAAGGCGATCGGCCACCCCGACTGGCTCAAAAGCCTGATTCTGGTGGAGCTCAATATCGAGACCGCCTCCTCCAATCGAAAATTCAGCGGCATGGCGAAAACCCTCGACCATCTGGCGGAAACCGGCGTGAACGGCGTCTGGATCACCCCGCTCCACGCGGGCGGGCACTACGGCAACCACGGGATCCACACCATCAACAAGCGCCTGACCGGGCCGGGCAGCGACGAGGAGTGCTGGAACCGGGTCAGACAGTTCGTCGATGAGTGCCACAAACGAAACATCCGGGTGTTTCTGGACGTCATCTCGTGGGGAGTCCGCGAAGATGCTCCATTGCGGCGGGAGAAACCGGAGTGGTTCACCGGCGAATTCAAGAAGGAGTGGGACGGCTGGCTCTTCGACTGGAGCAATCCGGAGCTGAACGAATGGTTCATCCGCAATCTGGTGCAGTGCATTCTCCGCACCGGCGCCGACGGGTTCCGCTGCGACTGCGGCCCCAATTTCTGCAAATACGAGCCCTACCGCGAAGCCCGGACTCGACTGCTGAAACTGGGGCGGAAAGTGATCTTCTTTTCGGAACACGCCAGCTGCCGCCGCGACACGTTCGACTTTGATCAGAATGCATTCATTCCGGGGCCGGCCCGCAACCGGACGAAGATGATGGATTGCGACAGTCTGCTGGTCAACAACATCGTCGATCTGGTCCGGAGCGGCGCGCAGCTCGGCGCGGTGGACGATTACAGCAAACCGGGCGGCACGGAACGCTTCTACGCAATGATGCTCTCCAACCACGACAGCAAGGGATACTCGTCGCAGGGGGACATCATCGCCTTCGCCTATCAGGCCATTCTCTCCCCGTTTCTGCCCATCTGGTTTCTCGGGGAGGAGTGGAACAACCCCTACCCCTACCGGCGGGTGCCGCGGCGGTGGCTCTACGACCGGAAGATCGACACCGGCGCCCGGCGGGAAAATCGGGAATTTTTTGAAACCGTCAAGCGGATGATCCGCATCCGGCGGCTCTATCCGGAGATTTTCGAATACTTCCCGGACGATCACCGGAAATCGAACATCGCCAAAGTGAAAGTGCTTCCCCCCTGGTTCCGCAACCGGCCGGAGCAGCTCTGTCAGCCCTACGCCCGGTACCGGGGGGATTCCGCGGTGCTGGTCATTCCGAACAACAGCCCGATTGACGGGAACTACACGGTCACGATTCCGTATGAACTGCTGAAGTTCTCTCCCGGCGAGCGATTTGCCGTCACCGACCTGCTGACCGGGAACGTGCTTGCCACCGGCACGGCGGAGGAGTTGAACAAGTTCGATCTCTTCGTCCGGGAAGGCCGTCTGGGCGTCTGTCTCGTCGCCCCGGCCTCCCGTCCGCTCCGCCGCTGAAGCCGGCTCCGTCAGCAGAAGACCACCTGCGGGAACTTCTCCGGCGCGCCGTCGGTCCCGGCCTAGTACAAGTTCGATTCGCCATCCGGCGGCCCGGTCCCCCGGATGATGGCATTCATGGGAACCACGACGCTGCGCAGCAGCTCGCGGCAGAACAATTTCCCAGAACAGTGTTCCCGAAGAAAAATCGCACAGGAGGAATCAATCGGAATTCCTCCACTTTTTCAAAAAAAATCATATCGCGCTCTTGACATAGCCAGAGATTTGTGGCATAATATAGCAGAGTTCAATCAAGCAGTACAGGAGTGACGGGATATGAAGGACAAGCTCTCACAGGTGCGGGAGTTTCTGCTGGACGGGATCGAATCCGGCCGTTTTCCTCCCAGATCGCAACTCCCCGGCGCCCGGGATATCGCCGCGGAGGTGGGGGCGTCGTTTCTGCTGGTGCAACACGCAGTCTCCTCCCTGGAGCAGGACGGGATCGTCGAATGCGTTTCGCGGCGCGGCACCTACGTTTGTCCGGGCTGGGAACACCGGTTGATCCGCAACCATATGGTGATTCTGAAAAAAGGAATTTTCCTCCCCTGGCAAAAGGGATTCGCCGACCTGCTGGCGGAAGAACTCCCGGAACTCCGGCTTGCGCACTACTTTTACCGCGGGATGTTCGAATTGCGGGTCACCCTCTACCTGCAGGAGCACCGGGATGAATATCTCGACCTCTCCCCCTATCTCCCGGAAGGGATCCATGACGAAACCATTTTTTTTCAGTTTCCGTTCCGCGAATTCCGCGAACCGGACGGGCGGGTATTCGGCATTCCCTTCATCTTCTCGCCCCGGGTGGTCTTCTACAATCGGGAGATGCTCGCACAGTGCGGCCTTCCCGATCCGGCCCACGACTGGTCATGGGAGTGCTTCCTGGAGTATATCCGGAAACTGCGTCAACGGTTCTGTGCCGACAAGGTTTTAAATTACAGCGACGACACCTTTTTCTGGATGAATTTTCTGTTTCGCTCCGGCGGGAAACTGATCTCCCGACGGCCGGACGGGACCTACCAGGTCTGCATCGACTCCCCGGAGACCATTCACGCCATCACCCTGCTCCAGGAGCTGCGGCGCACCCTGCAGGCCCCCGGAGCGGAAGAACCGGATGCGCCGCCAGCCTCCTTCTGGCAGGGAACCCATGCCCTGCTGGTGGCGGACCGGGAATTCTACAGTCTCGGACGCGGCAGATCCTTCAATGCCTGGGGAACGGTTCCGCTGCCACTGCTGCCCGGCGGCACCCGGCTGACGGCACAGGCAACCGATCTCCTCTGCGTCCGCAAAGAGTGTGCCGATAAAAATCTGATCCGCAAATATATTCATTTCCTGCTCAGCAAACGGGTTCAGAATTACATCGGGAGCCAGTGTTACGGCATTCCGATCCGAATCTCCTCCGCACTGGCAAGCATCGATCAATCCGATCCCCGTGACCGGATTTTTCTGGAAGAGATGCAAACCGTCTCCGCGGAATACAACGTCGATTCTCCCACCATTTCCACCGTGCTCCACAACGGCATCAGCCGCATCATCGCCTCCGACGAACCGCCCGGCCCGGCGGCAAAAAGGCTGGCGGCCGCCATCCGCACCGTGATGGAGGCGCTGAAACCGGAGGCCGATTTGAAAATGGGAAACATCCTTAACAGTTCCGACTATCAAATTCATCCATGGAGGTTGCAATGAAAAAAAGTATCCGTCGAAACAATTCAGAGAAAACTTCATTCACCTTAATTGAACTTCTTGTAGTAATTGCAATCATTGCAATTCTGGCGGCCATGCTGCTTCCGGCATTGAACAAGGCGCGGGCAACCGCGCAGCGGACCGCCTGCCTCACCAATCTCAAGCAGCTGGGTCTGGCCAGCAACGCCTATGCCGACGACAACAACGGTTCGCTTACCATGTACTATCAGGCAGCAGGCTCTCTTTTCAAATATGTCTATGGCCCGGCACACTCCTCCTGGGCAAACAGAACGCTTGTCCCCTACATCGGCGGGACGGTCGACGACAGCGTAACCAACGGCGGTGATCTGGGAAACCGGTTCCGGACGCCCAAAATCGCCGTTTGTCCAACGGGCCGGTACTATGGGAAGGATGAAGAGATCATTCCCAAGAGCATTCGCGGCAGCGAACTGCTCAACGCCAGCTACTTTTTCAACCTCTATCTGGTCTCGACAGCAAAAGTTTCCAACAAGACGGATGCCAGCGCCGCAAGATGGCATGTCTTCCGCAAGGTGAAACGCCCCTCCATCCGCCTGCTGGCGGCCGACAACTCCCGGGAAAACTTTGACGGCTCCATCACAAATTCAACCTATACGATTTTGCAGCAACAGGAGATCAGCCGCCGCCACAGAGAGTCCGGCAACATCCTGTACGTCGATCTCCATGTCGATTCCAAACCGCATGCGGAGCTGATGGGCTGCGGCAGCGGTTCCAACCGCAGCGCCGACGGCAACTATTTCTGGCACGATGATTACAAATGACGGGAGAGCGGAATCATGAAACTGCCACTGTTTCTCACCATTCTCGCGGCGCTGCCGCTCTCCGCCGCGGAACTTGTCAATGCCGACTTCACCCGATGGAACGCCGGAGTCCCCGCCGGATGGCGCGAGACCACCGGGGCGGTTGAACTCAAGGCCGCTCCTCCGGCGGGGATCACGATGCAGATCCGCCGCGCCGGTACGCTGGATTCCTCGCTGGAACAACTTGTAAAGAATCCACCCAAAGGGGTTCGGCTGCGTTTCGCCGCCACCATTCAGGCCGACCGGCCGAAAACGGCGTATCTCTCCGTCAAACTTTTTCGGAACGGCAAGGAGATCCGGCGAATCAACTCTTCCCTCAACAAGAGCGACAAGCAGCGGCTGGCAGTGAATTTTGATCCGTCGGAAGCCGACGCCTTCAGCGTCCACTGTCGGACGAAGCTTTCCGCCGAACTCTCCGGGAAATCCGCAACGTTCCGCGAACTGCGCCTCACGCCGGTCGCCGTCACTCTGCCCGACGGATGGATCAACCTCAATCCGGCCGAATGTCCGGCGGAAGCGGTTCCCGGCGGCATCCGGACCCGGATCGCGGTCAAGGACAATTTCTACGGAGCGATCGTCAAACCCGTTCACGGCCTCCCGGCGGAGGTATCCCAGATCTTCAGCGCCACCGTCAAGAGCTCCCGCGGCGGCGTCGCCTGCCTCACCGTCAAGCTCTTCAAGGGCAACAGGGAGCTCCGCCGGTTCGACTCCCGCCGGAACATCGCTCCGGAATCCCGGCTGGAGGTGAAATTCACCCCCGGAGAAGCGGACCGGGTGGAACTGCTCTGCCGCCCGATTCTCTCTGAGGAGAACGTCGGCACCGTCATGGAGTTTCTCAACCTCTCGTTACAGACACAGAAAGAGGCGGCGCTCTCCTCCCGCCGCCCCCGAGTGGAGCTGGTGCCCGGCTTTGAGGTGTGCAGCGTCTACCTCAACAACTGCATCGCTCCGGATGAGGAACATTTTTCTGCCAAACTCCATTTCCGCCGCGCCGGGAAAGCCGTCTGGCAGCCGGCGCTTGATCTCGTGTACCTTCCGGAGGAGCACGTCGCCCGCGGCAGTCTGCTCAAACTCGCCGAAGCGAGCGATTACGAACTGCGCCTGACCGTCAACGACAACGGGAAACGGGAGACCATCGAGCGGAAATTCCGCACCCGTTCCCCGGAAATTCCGATCGCCCGCACCGTCGAACTCGGTCCGGAAACTCCGCTGCCGCTGGTGATCCGGGAGTCCGGCACTCCCACCGGCTATATCCGCTATACCGCAAAGCCCGGCACCGTCCTCGACGGCGGCGACCGGAGCCGGGATGTCATTCTGGTGGACGGCGCCTCCTGTCTGGTGTTCGAAAACCTCACCATCCGCGGCGGCAGGGTCAACGGCATCCACCTTTCGCAAAGTTCACACATCGCCGTGCAGAACTGCGACATCGCCGGTTTCGGCCGGGTCGGCACCATGCGGGTGGAGCGCGACGGCAAGTTTTACGACGAAGAAAACCGGGCCATCAACAACGACGCGGGAATCCGCATTCTCGGCGGACGCGACATCCGGGTGGAGCGCTGCTACATCCACGATCCGCGCGGCACGGCGAACAGTTGGTTTCACAGCCATCCGGCCGGCCCCAACGGCATCTTCGTCGGAGACGCGGAACAGGTGACGCTCCGCTACAACGACTTCATCGGCAGTGACGCCCGGCGGTGGAACGACGCGGTCGAGGGGTGGGCAAACGGCTCGCTCTACGGCAGCGTCTGCCGCGATGCGGAGATCGTCGGCAACTACTTCGCCTTCGGCAACGACGACGGCATGGAACTCGACGGCGGACAGATGAACTGCCGCTTTCTCTACAACAAGACCGAAGGAATGCTCTGCGGCGTCAGCACCGCCCCCTGCCTCGCCGGTCCCTCCTATCTGGTCGGCAATCTTTTCTGCGAACCGGGAGATGTCTACGGGCTCACCAACTGCGGCCTCAAGAACGGGTATTCCGTCGCGGGAACCGGACGGCTCTTCTTCTTCCATAACACGGTGACCGGAGACTGGAACGCCGCCTCCGATTACGGCGGCAGCGCAACGGAGTGGAAGACGCAGAGCAATCTCCTCAAGGGAGTCGGCCGCAACAATCTCTTCGACGTGACCGGCAACCTGCTGGAAAACATCTTTTCCAAAGGGAGAAGCGATTTCGACGGCGACCTCCTCTACAGCAGCCGCCCCGGTTTCCGGCCGCTGGCACAGTACCGCAGTGAACGGAATCAGGAGAAGCACGGCATCGATGCGAAACCGGAGTTCGTCGACGCCGAGGGCGGCAACTACATGCTCCGCCCCGGCACGCTCGGAAGCGGCAGCGGCGTGGAGATTCCCGGTCTGACCGGGAAAAATCCCTCCGTCGGCGCATTTCAGCCGGAGACGCTCACCGACCTGCCGTTCCGGCCGGTTCCCATCCATACCGACGTCGCCCGGCTCTCGTTCGCCTCGGCCTCCCGCTCGGGATGGCCGCGGAAAACCGTAACGCTGACCGCGACAAACCCCGGCTTCCGCTCCGCCTTCCGGATCTGCCGCAATGCGGAGAGCCGTTACTTCCGGGTCGAACCGGAACAGGGTACGATCGAATACGGCAAACCGGTTATGCTGACCGTCACCATCGATCCGGCAGAGATCGACACGGCGCGGCTTCACTCCGGCGCCTTTCTGGTGCGGCTTCCGAACGGGTTCTCCCGACCGGTGTCGGTCTATGCCGATTCCACCCGGAACCCGGAGCTGCTCGCCCGCACCCGCAGCGGCGTCATCTACGGCGAGGCGTCGCCTCAAGTGAACGGCGAAACCACCCTGACCATCGATGTGCCGGAGTCAGGGGAGTATTATATGTTCCTCAAAATGCAGGAACCACCGTGGCTGATCTCCGCCAGCCTCGACGGAGCAGGCTTCCGGGATTACGGACTGCTCCGCTCCCGGGGAAACGGCCCGCGCTGGATCAGTTTCGGCGGCTGCACCTACATCGGGCAGCCGAACCGGCCGACCCCGTTCGCCGCAGGACGCCACGTCATCCGGCTCCGCCAGTTGCGGAAACTGCGCTATCAGGCGTTCGGATTCGCCCTCGCCCGGAATCCGGAGGCGCTGCTTTTCGCTCCGGAAGCCCGAGACGACGCGAGATAGCGCCGCGCTGTCCCGCGGCTCAGGGAATCCGTTTTTCAAACGGAGCCGCGGGCACTCCCGCGCGGTTGACCAGATTCGGATTGGCCAGTTTATCCCAGCCGAACCGGATCTGCTCCGGCTCCGGCACCTCCGGCGAACGGACGATCAGCCGGTCACTCCGGATTTCGCCTGTCGCCGGATGAAATTTGCCGTCCGCACCGGCCAGCATCAGGTGAGAAACCCCTTTCCCGTCACGGGTTTTCAGCCCGTTCGCATGATCGAACTCAACCTCCACCGCGCCGTTGACCCGGCGCGCCTGCCGGAAGACCGGCGCCAGCACGGAGTCATCCCCCAGGCCATACTCCTTGAACAGCACCAGATTGGCCAGGCGGGCCGCCAGCGGCGCCTTGTCCTTCGGGTGGATGTCCGCCGGGTCACCGCAGTCGGTGGCGACGATGAATCCCGCATTCCGGTCATGTTCCGCAAAGTACTGCTGCGCCTCCCAGAACTTCGGAATGCGCACCGGATCCTCGTTGCCGTACTGCCACGGCGGCAGCTGGACGATGAAGATCGGCAGATCCTCCTTGCAGAAAGCCTGACGCCAGGCGTATGCGAGCGCCTTGAGCTTTTCCGCATAACGCATGCTTTCGGAATGGTTGTCTTCGCCCTGATACCAGAGCATGCCGCGCACCGCCATCGGCGTCAGCGGGTGAACCATCGCATTGTAAAGCACTCCGGGCAGACGCTGTTTATCCTTGCGCAAATCCGGGTCCGCCGTCTTGTCCAGTTTGACAAACTCCTGCTCCGCCGCCGCCGCGACCTCGTCGTTGACGGAGGCCTTCCGGAACGCCTGGCGCGTGGTCATGGCCTCGATGCGGCAGCCGCCCCACGAAATGTCGATGACACCGATCGGAACGTTCAGCCGCGCCGCCAGATCGCGGGCCACCAGATAGGCGACCGCCGAAAATCTCCCGACGGTTTTCGGCGAGCAGACCGCCCAGGCCGCCTTGACGTTCCGCTGCGGCGTCCGGCTCCAGACCCGGGGGATCTGCAGCAGCCGGATTTCCGGCTGATTCGCCTTCGCGACGAACTCCGCGCCACCGGTGACGCGGCGCAGTTCGAACTGCATGTTCGACTGCCCGGCACAGAGCCAGACGTCGCCGACGAGAACATTGGAGAACGTCAGAGTATTTTTCCCGGCGACTTTCAAAACCCCCGGTTTCCGGTCCGCCGGCATCGGTTTCAATAGGACCGACCAGTTTCCGGAGTCGTCGACCAACGCAGAAAGCTTCTGATTCTGAAACTCAACTTGCACCACCTCTCCGGGAGTTCCAGTTCCCCAGAGCGGCACCTGCGCCTCCCGCTGCAGCACCATGTTGTCGGAGAAAAACGCAGGCATCTCCACGGCGGACACACTGGAGGCGGCGAGGAGCACCGCCAATCCGGCTGAAAACAACTTCATCCAAGTACCCTTTCCTGTTCCTGACAGACTGTTCTTTACGGTAACATCTGTGTTTCTTGCCATGCAGCAGGCCGACGTCAATCCGTTACGCATTCCCGCCGTCGCCGGAGATGCGCCGGATCAGGTACGGGAGCTCCTTTTCAAACTCCACGCCGTAAAAGACATGGTCCGGCGAACGCAGGGTGCGGTCGATGCATTCGACCGTGTAATCCGCCGCCAGCGCCAGCGCCTTCTCCAGAGAAAAGCCGCGCATCAACGCCCCTACCGCGGTGCTCGAGAAGATATCCCCGGTTCCGTGGAACGAAACATCAATCCGCCGGTGGAAGTAATGGAAAAACTCCTCTTTTCCGCCGTCGTACCCCATCACTCCGATCTCGTTTTCGGAAAAACGGACCCCGGTCAGCACTGCGCTCTTCGCACCGAGACCGACGAGACGTTTCAAAAGGTCGCGGATGTACGCTTCATCGTATCCATCGGTACGACAGGGGCGGTCGAGCAAAAAGGCCGCTTCCGTGAGATTGGGCACGATCACATCGGCTTTCGAGCAGAGTTCCGCCATCGCCCGGGCGTATTCCGGACCGAAGCCGGGGTAGAATTTCCCGTTATCCGCCATCACCGGGTCGATGAAGACCAGGTTGTCGGCAGTGCGGAAGTCATCGATGAATCCGCCGACCAACCGGAGCAGTTCAAACGACCCGAGATACCCGGTGTAGATCGCGTCGAACCGGAACTTCTCCCGCTTCCAGTGCGCCGCAATCGGCGCGAACTCCCCGGAGAGATCGCGAAAGGTAAACTCCTTGAACATCGTATGGGTGGAGAGCACCGCGGTGGGCAGAATGGCGCACTCCACGCCGAATGCGGAAATGATCGGCAGTGCCACGGTGAGCGAACACTTGCCGACGCACGAAATATCCTGAATGGTGACAATCCGTTTCATTTTTCTCCTGTACGGAAACGATCCCGGACCGTCGCACAATCCGGCGTCCGGGAGTTCATTGCATCTGTCGGTGTGTAGTATACTCTGCCGGAGCCGTCAATGCAAACGTCCGGAGAAAAATTCCGGCGCAATCTTCGCGGCGTCAGAGCCCGAAACAGCGTTTCAACAGCTTCAGCGCCGGTTCCGCCCGGCAGGAGTGGTCCGGGCTCCATGACATGATTTCGTGTAATATTCCACACTTGGAGAGACCGGAGAGCGGCACCGGGCCATGCATGGTCCGGGTCGCCGGCCCCGCGTAAACCGGCGGACAATAGATCGGGTAGAGAATGCATCCTCCTGCATCAGACCTTTTCGATCGATCTGGTGCGGTAACCGGAGGAGAGTCTTCAGCAATCCGTCAATCGCATTCCCCACATTACCATTCGCAATGAAGTTCCGCGCTCTCCGCAGCAGATACAATACTCGCCGCCATGGAGTCTCCACGCGGTTTCCCTCCCCCCGCCGACACGTTTTCGAGTTTCTTTGGAAAAAATCGTAAACATTGCCGCAATCGTTTAACATTTTTTGTCGTCCAGAAGAAATTTTTCGTTTACAAGCACAATGAACAATATTTACATACTATTACAACCCAACATATTATAAAGAAACAAAACAAAGTTGGCACGGAATCTGCTTCCGTCCCAGTATCGTGGCGTTTCAGACGTCACACGACAATAACCGCGGTGGAAGATTTCACCGGCAACTCAGGAGGGAAACATGATGACTCGTTCCAGAATCTGGAAGACACTGGCCCTGTTCTGCACCGTTCCCGCACTGCTCGCTGCGGACGATGACAAACAGCGGACCATCGTATTCAACGAAGACCGCAACCAGCACTATATGACCACCAAGGTCTATGAACTCAAACACGTGCGGGCGCATGACCTCATGCCCTTCGTGCGCGGCGCGGTCAAACGGTTCGACAGCCAGTCCCGCGTGCAGAGCGTCGACTACTCCCGCGGAGGAAAGCAGTTTCTTGTCGTCTCCACCGGCAGTCTGTTCATGCCCTGGGTCGATAAAATGGTGGAAACTCTGGACTATCCTTCCGCCAAAGTCGATGCGTCCGGCGCCAGAATCGAAGGCGACGGCATCTCCCGCTGGGTCTACTGCCCCGTGCACCGCGGCAGTGACAACATGCAGAAGGCGCTGGAACAGGTCTTCACCTCCGCCGGCGGTGAAGGAGCCTCGTTCTACCATGCCGGAAGCAATACGTTCTATTTCAAGAGTTCAAAGTCACAGGGCGAAGCGTATCTTTCCTTGTTGAAGATGCTCGATCGTCCGGTGCCGCAGCTTGAGGTGAAGTTCAACGTCTACGTCGTTGCCGACAACGACTTCCGTGAACTCGGGCTCGACTACCTCGCCTGGAAAAACGGTCCCGGCGCTCAGCTGCTCTCCACCGGATTCAATTTCGGAGATATGAGTATGGATTTCGACTCTCTCAGAGCGGATGCGTTTGAGAAGATCCTCGGCTTCATGCCGACGGCGACAAACGGCGTAGGCGGCATCCTCGTCGCGCCGAACATCGATGCGACGTTCCTGCGGATGCTCGCACAGAAGGGACGGGCGTGGACCGCCTCCTCCGGCTCGCTGACACTGATCAACAGCTTTGATCCGGCGGCGAACGATACCGGTGAAGGGGTGTTCCGGCTGAAGTTCTCGCCGCAGTTCCAGAACCTGGTCAAGGACGCCGATCAGACCGTCGTCATCGGCGCGCTGGCGGAATCGACCTTCGAGTTCGAACTCTTCGCCCCGTCGATCAACTTTACCGCCGATCCGTCGGAAGGGAAACTCACGCTCATGAGCAACTGGAGTTTGACCATCAACTCCCTCGCCGAAGTGGACAACGCCGGCAATGCCTCGATGGAGAGCAACAGCTTCTCCGGCGGCCTGACCCTCGACACCGGCGTGGAGCGGTTGATCGGAGCATTCGACAAACATGTGAAGGTCGAACAGTACATCGGCATGCCGTTCCTGGGTGACATTCCGATTCTGAAGTACCTCTTCGGTTCGGAAAGCACGGTGGACAGCAAGCTCAAGGTCTTCGTCACCATGACGGCGATTCCGGCTGGAATCGAACATGTTCCAACCCCCGCGGCGGGCAAGGTAATCGATACACTGACCGCCATGCACAGTGCAAAATAAGGAGAATTTGAAATGTCCGCAAATCACAGAACAGTGCTGCCTGGAATCGCCGCCGCACTCTTCCTCGCGGGGAAGCTCAGCGGCGGAACCATCGACGTTCCGACCCCGGTACCGCTGCCGACACAGGTGCAGCCTCAGCTGAACGTGGCGATCGATAAGTCGACGGAGGAGATCACCTTCATCAACACGAACAACGATCCCTACGTTTACACCCGGGTCTACAAGCTCAAACATGCGGATCCTTACGAGATCCGGCCGTACCTCATGGCGGCCATCCGCTCCCGGCGGATCGACACCAATGAGACGAAGGTCGAAGCGATCAAATACGCCGACGGCACCGGAATGGTGATCGTCTCCGCCGAACAGTACCGCTTCGAAAAGCTCGACAACGGCATGACGATCGACCAGGTCGTGGAGATGCTCGACCGCCCCGATCTCTCGGCGCAGGCCGGACGGCGCTTCTTCGTGTACTATGCGAAGTATTTCGACGCGACCACGCTGGCGAAGCTGATCGAACAGGTCGGCATCATGCACGCCGACGATTCCCTCGAGCTCGACGGCGTCGACACGGTCCGGGCGGACAACGGCATGAATGCGCTGGTCTTCTTCTGCACGCCGATTTCGCAGAAGCATATCGAAGCGGTTCTTGCGCAGTACGACTGCCCGGCGGGTGAGGCGCTGTTCCACTACACGATCTACGAGATCGACAGTGAGAACGACGGCAATCTCGGCGTGGACTTCCAGGCGTGGAAGAACGGCCCCGGCCTTGACCTCTTCGCCGCGGGAGCGACCTATCTGAACGGCTGGGATCCCTTGATCGGCACGATCGGCAATGCGACGGAAATGGTGAAGGACGCCCATGTGAACTACATCAACTTCAATCCCAAATGGAATTCGAAGTATCTGGACTTCCTGGTCAGCAAGAGCAAGGCGAAAGTGCTGACCAGCGGAACGCTGGATGTGTGGAACAAGGCGGTCGGTACCATCGAGAGCGTCACCTGCTTCCCGATCATCGGCGACGGCGAGGAGGAGATCGCCGAGACGGCCACGGAGAGTTCGGAGATCTCCATCGCCATTCCCGGTCAGGCGGAACCCGTGGTGGTGACGACGAACAAACCGGGGGAAACCACCGTCACAACGGTGAAGAACAGCAAGCTGCGCAAGAGCAGCAACGCGGAGTTCGGGTTCCGGATGTCGCTGCTGCCGGAGGTATACGGCAAGTCAACGATCGTCCGGGTGTCGATGGAGAACACCAACCTGCTCGGGTTCCACAGCGACGGTACGCCGCGCACGAGCAAGACCGAGCTGGAAACCACGCTGCAGGTGAGCAACGAAGGGAGCGTCTTCTACATCGGCGGGCTGGAGAAGTCCGACCTGGTGCGGAGCGTGAGCAAGGTGCCGTTTCTCGGCGACCTGCCCGGCCTGGGGTGGATCTTCTCCGGCGAGAGCGAGATCGTCAAGAAGAGCCGGATTGTGGCGGTCCTGACGATTCAGCCGGTGATCCCGACCACCCGCGTCACCGGGGAGCAGACGAAGTTCATGGAGGAAACCCGGGAGCGCATCGACAACTTCGGTGTGAAATCGCTCGACGAGAACGAATACGGGTTCGACCAGCTCCTGCTCGATCCCGAGCGCCGCTGAACCGGCGCATCCCGGGAATTCGCCGGTCCGCAGAAGTGCGGGCCGGCGTTTTTTTGTGTGAACGCGATGAAATGATTTCCGCGCCAGCCTCTTCCCCTGCCGTTGCGGGAGCGGCAGAACGACCGGCTTTCATTTCCGCACTTGCAATCGGCAAACAAGACGGTATAGTAATTTAGAACAGTTTACCTCCAACGTACCTGCCCGGGATCACCGGCCTCGTGCAAATGCACGTTGCGGAGCGCGCGCCGCACGGAATCCGGACAAATGCAGCATCGTTGCGGCAGAAACGAAGTTCGCCGGCAGGCGGCGCCTTCAAGCCGGAGCGGAACCGGAAGAGAGATGAATCTTTACATTTTCAAACTGAATGCATTGCTGGAAGCAGTTGCGGAGTTGACAGGAACCGGGTGCGTCTGGAAAATTTCACGGAACGGAAGACCGGAAATCCGCCTGCCCTGGCCGGTCCGTATCCACGATGCGCCGTTCTGCCGGATGATCAAGAGCCGTTGCGGAGCGCTCTCCCGCTGCAAGCTGAACGACGCCAAGGAACTTTCGCTTCTCGCGGAGAAGTTTCCCGCGGAATTCGGGCACTGCTGTCACGCGGGAGCATTTGAATTTGCGATTCCCATACGCAACCGTTTCGGCTGGATTCTGGGGATGGTGCTCTGCGGACCATTTCGTCCGCCCGCCTCGACCGATGCACGTTTCGACGGACTCCCGGAGTGGCGTCCCGAACAGGGGAAACCCCTTGCCACCCTGGTGGAACACGCGTTTCGGCCGGTCGTCGAACAGTTATACGATACGACAGGCGACGCGGTCCGGGATCTTCGCATCACACGCGCCATCGAGTACGTGAGGAATCACCTTGACCGGCCGATTCCCATCCGGGAAGTCGCCGCCTTCTGTTTTCTGAGCTCTTCGCGTTTCTCGCACGTTTTCCGCCGGGAGTGCGGAATCGATTTCACGGCATTCGTATTGAAGCTGCGCCTGGAGCTTGCCTGCAATCTGCTCGCCAACACAGACCTGAGCATCGGAGAAATCGCGTCTTCAAGCGGGTTCTGCAACCAGAGCCATTTCGGGGCCATCTTCCGGCGGGAAAAGGGCTTGTCTCCTGCGGCATATCGCCGCGCCAACGCGATCGACGATATTTGAACCGAGAAAGAACCGGCCTCTCCGCCGGAATCGACGCCGCCTCGCGGGATTTCGCCGTGCAAAATTGCAGGAGGGCTCCCGCCGGCATTGAAACAACGGAGAACTCTCTCTTTTCCTGCCAATTCGGGAATACGACAGCATTACGACAAAAACCGGCAGAATTACAAGAGTTTTTTTGTCGGAACAAGGTATAATATTTTTCAGAAGCGATGGAAAACAGCATGGTATCATCAGCAGGAGAGAAAAAGTGTCGGTCATTACAGAAAAGCAGCTGACGTTCGATGTCGTGGTCGTAGGCGGCGGAATCGCCGGACTTTGCGCGGCAGTGGCGGCGGCACGTCACGGAGCAAAATGCGCAATCGTACAGGACCGCCCCATGTTCGGCGGCAACGCTTCCAGCGAAATCCGGATGTGGATCTACGGCGCACGCGGGCCGAACCGCAAGGAAACCGGTCTGCTGGAAGAACTTCAGCTGGACAATATCTATTTCAATCCGGAGATGAAATACCCCCTCTGGGACGGAGTCATGTACTCCTTCGCCAAAACGGAATCCAACCTCACCCTGCTCTTGAATACCACGGTGGAAACATGCCGGGTGGAAAATGATTCGATCGTGGAGATCTCCGGCTGGAATTTGTCGTCCTATACCCGGTACCGCATCAAGGCAGGGATTTTCATCGACTGCTCCGGAGATGCGATCCTGCGCCTCTCCGGGGCGGCGGCGCGCCATGGCCGGGAAGGATGTGAGGAATTCAAAGAGTCTCATGCCCCGGCAGTTCCCGACGACTGCACCCTCAGCAGCTCGATCGTGATGCAGCTGCGCCGAACCGACGCTCCGCACCGCCCGTTTCATCCGCCGGCGTGGGCCTACACGTTCAACGATCAGAACATCCCGCCCCGCAACTGGTATCCGGAAGGAAACAACTTCTGGTGGCTCTCCTTCGGCGGGGTCAAAGACACCATCAAAGATGCCGATGAAATCCGGGATGAACTCTATCGTATCGCCTACGGCGCATGGGCATACATCAAAAACCATCCGGATGGCCGGGGAAAGGGCTGGACGCTGGACTGGATCGGCAGCCTCCCCGGCAAACGGGAGAGCTGGCGTTTCGAAGGAGACCATATTCTCACCCAGAACGATATTGAAGCAGGGGGAGTCTTTCCCGATACGGTGGCCTTCGGCGGCTGGAATATGGATGAGCACATGCCCGAAGCGTTTTACTTCCCGGGGAAACCCTCCATTCTGCACCCCACCCCCTCCCCGTTCGGAATTCCCTACCGGAGCCTCTACTCACGCAACATCAACAATCTGCTGTTTGCCGGCCGCCAGATTTCCGTCACCCACGCCGCACAGAGTTCAATCCGGGTCATGGGGACCTGCGCCGTCACCGGTCAGGCTGTGGGGACGGCCGCCGCACTGGCCGTCCGACACGGCGTCACGCCGCGCGAAATCGGCAAATCGTACCTGACAGAACTGCGTGAAAAACTGCTCGAAGACGATCAGTTCATTCCGGGCCTCCGGCGCACTCCGTCTGCACTTTCGCGCCTCGGCACGCCGTCCCATGCCCTGCTGCGCGACGGCATGGATCGGGACTGGGATGACGGGGTCCACGGAATCGCGCTCTCCCCCGGGGAAAGCTGCGGATACACCTTTCAGACCCCGGTGAAAATTTCCGGCATCCGCCTGGTGTTTGACAGTGATCTCGCCGATAACAAACGGCTCTTCTTTGAGGAAGGACGACCGGCGCGGGAGATGCCGGCGATTCTCTGCCGCAAATTCGAAGTGTCACTGCAACATCCATCCGGCAAGTGGAAAACAATCGCGGTGGAAGAAGAAAATCGCCATCGGCTGGTCCGTTTGAGCTGGCCGGAGGAAACAGCAACGGCAATCCGTCTGACCGCGCGCGCCTCCTGGGGCGGCGGCGCCTGCCGTCTCTTCTCCCTGGATGTGTTGTAATGAGCCGGAACGATCCACCCCATAGGTTTGAAATGAAAATCCACCCCGCAGAGAACAGAAAAAGAAAGGAGATTTGCCCATGAAGATCCACCGTCAATTTACGCTTATCGAATTGCTCGTAGTGATAGCGATCATCGCAATTCTCGCCGGCATGTTGCTGCCCGCGTTGAATCAGGCCCGCCAGAGAGCCCGGGACATCAGCTGCATCAACAACCAGAAACAGCTTGGAACCGCCTACATTCTCTATGTGGATGGAAACAGCGGCTTCATGCCGGTTTCCGGCTGTGCCACGAATACCTATGAGGAACCGCTGACCGCGGCGATTACCATTCCCAGGCTGTTGAGTCAGTACCTGGGCGGCAGAGGCGTCACGCCGGACGAATCGTTGCAGCGGAACCGGATTTTCGAATGTGCGCTCCATGGTACACCGGTCAACTACAATTCCAGCGATTTTCTGATGGGCCGATGGTTAAATGGCAATGTCCACTTCGGTCCAGGCGGAATCAACACCGGGTTTTCACTCGGGCAGACGGTGAAGCCATCCGAGAAAGTGATTCTGATGTGCGCCCTCGGAGGCAATCTCAGCGACAGAACCTTTTTCCGACCGACGTGTGATCCGCCCCGGGGGACCTTCAGTGCCAGCGGCAGTTTTGTGAGCGGCGGAGTGGTCCGCCCCGGTCCGCATCCGGGGGGAAGCTGCGGATTTCTGTTTGTGGACGGACACGCGGGAACGAAACCGATCTCCTTCTGGTGGAATGGTTCGGAACTTCGGGAATACCCATTCAATCCGAAGAAGAAGGAGCTGGACTGATCCCCCCGGCGCCGTTCAGCGGCTCCGGACGAAAAGGAAATATATACTGCAAACAGGAAGATGAAGGAGGTACCGATGAGGTTGCATCGAAACGCAGTTTTTGCACTGCTTCTGCTCTGGGGTGCGGCTCTTGCCGCAGGAAAACCGGTGAATCTATGTCTGCAACCCGGAGTAAAACTGACGGCGGATTGTCACCATCAATCCTTTACGCCGGCAAAAGCGGCGGACGGGAATCAGAAGTTGATGGCAAGCCGCTGGCTGAGCCGGGATGAAACAGGGGACCACTGGCTGGAGGCGGCGTTTCCGAATCCGCAGGAAGTCAACAGCGTCACGCTCACCTTCTGGAAAGCCACCTATCTTTCGGTCGATTTCGATATCCAGATCCGGAAGGATGGAAAGTGGAAGACGGTGCGCGAGATCCGCGGCAACACGCAGCAGATCTCTTCCCATGCCTTCCCGACGGAGAAGTGTTCCGCGGTACGGGTATTGTTTCATCGGCAGATTCCGGACGGGATGGTGCGTCTCTATGAATTCGGCGTCTTCCGTCAGCCGCACCCGCTGGAAGCGACCCTCTGCGACGCTCTGCGCAACGGCCTGCTGACGGAGCAACCTGCACCGCAGCTGCAACTTCGAAACGGCGAACCGGGCAGCATCGCCCGGATTCCTCTGAAAGTGGAATTGACGGACAAGCGGGGGAAGTTGCTCCGGACCCTCGAACAGACCATCTCCTTCACCGACAGCGCCACGGTGAATCTGCCGCTGCCGGAGTCGTATGGAAGTTATGAGTACCGGTTCAACGTTCTGGATGCACCGGTCCCGGCGGTCTATTTTCCCGCCGCTCCGGGGAAATACCGGACCGCCTCACCGTTCGGGGTGCATTACCATGACAGCATTGACGCCATTGTGCATCACGCCGGGATCTACTGGTGGCGCAATCACGACGTCTATGGACGCTGGTGCGACAACTATGACGCCGATGGAAAAGAAGATTGGACGAACTATGAAAAACGGCTTGAATTCGTCCGAAGAAACCGGATTCGCGAGTGTTCGGTTTTTCTGGGGGCGCCTCCGGCATATTCGACCATTCTGCCGGGGGAACCGGTAAAGAACCGAAAACACAGGACCTATTCCTCCTACCACTCCCTCTATCCGCCCTCCAATCTGAAAAAATGGGTAAGCGACTACCTGATCCCGATGGCGGAACGGACAAAGAAAACGTCTCCGTTCCGCGCGTATGAGGTGTGGAACGAAGCTTGGAGCTATTACCGTCTGCGGGGACCGCGCGGAACAGGCGGCGAAGCCGTTGAAATGTTCCACATCTCCTATGATGCACTGAAGCGGATTGACCCGGAGTCGCTGGTCTTCGCAACCGACGTCAAACCGGAAGCGGAGGACAATCCCTATGGATTCAGGAGCTTCGGCCGGGATATGTTCGAGCTCGGCTTTCTCCGTTACACGGATTTGCTCTGCTGTCACAGCTATGGAACCACAACCTATCCCCGGCTGGAGAAAATGCGGCGAAACATGTGGAATTTCGGCCGGGACTTCGAACTCTGGTCCACCGAAACCGCCGTGCCGGGGGAACCGGCCTGGCACCTGATGGAATCGCTTGCGGCACACCGGGCCGCGGGAGCTGGAAAAACGTTTCTGTATACCGGGAACCGCTGGGCGCCTTTGATGCTGGACGGGAAACCGACGCTCTATCTGGTGGCGCAGGCCGCGCTCTGCCGTACGCTCGGCGATGCGCTTCCGCTCGGCTTTTATGAGAAGAATGGAGTGCGGCTCTTTCTCTTTGCCAACGGCGGCACATCGGTTGCCGCGCTCTTCACCAGCAGCCGGCAACCGATAAAGGTGGAGCTTCCGCTCGGTCCGGCGACGAAACTGGAAGATATGTTCGGGCGTCCGCTCCACCGATCGGAGGCGGTGCTGTCACAGGAGACCCCGGTGTTTGCAATCGCTCTGCCCGACCGGCTGGTTCGGCAGGCAATTGCAGAACGGATCCGGTTTCATGCGACCGAACCCGGAGGAAAAGGGCTGGGAAAGCTGGCCGACCGGCTCGAGAAAACTTCCGATACCGAATTCGCCGACGTACTGGATCTTGAGATCGCAACACTTCAAAAGGAACGGCGGACCGCCGAAGATGAGCGGCTCTACTCCACAGGCAAGGTGCTCGATTTTCTGCTCAATGCGAAAATTCTTCTGGCACGCCGGGAGGGGAAAGCGGCGAAGACGGCGATGACTCCAGCCGCGATGCGCGAGGCGGTAGCCGGAGAGTGGAAGCGGATTTATCACCGGACCGGCAACAACGGAGTCCTGCTCAACACGGAGCGTCTGACCTCCCGTGCACAAAGACAGATGCAGCAGGCCGCGATGTATGACAGCGACGGCGACGCCATTGCGCGCGATCTTCTGCTGGATGCCGCAGAGGAGGATCTCGCCAATGCCAGATGCCGGACCATGCAGGAAAGAATGGTCCAATTATACCGGCCGAAAAGTTACTTTCGAAGCAACAAGCGTCTGATCCGTTCGGAGCTCTACTGCTTTCCGGCCGGGCGCGCTCAGGAGGCGGTGATCACGCTGGCGAATCCGTTCGGCCGGACATTGTCGGGAACCCTGGAAATCACTCCTCCGGCGGGCTGGAAGGTGAATGCGGCCACGCTCAACTACAAGGTGCCGGCTCAATCCCGTTCGTTGCTCTCGATCGAGGTGACAGCGCCAAAGGAGTTCCGCAAAGGCGAGGTGGTCAGACTTCGGGTGCGGGACCGGAACGGAAACTTTCCTCCGCTTGAAGCGACCTGTGAAGTTCTGAAAACGATCCCGGCCTTTCCTGTGCTCGACGGCCGGATCAGCACCGGAAAATTTACCGGGAATTAACTATTATGATTCCTGCAAAACGTCGGCCCGCACTTCTGCGAACCGGCGTTTTTTTCATTGCTGCGGCGCAACAGTACTCCCGGGAGAGTCGTTTCCCGCATTCACGCCCCCGGTTCCCGCCGAGAGCGAGAGAGGGGAGTTCGACGCCCGGACGATCTCCGCGGCGGCCAGTCCGGTCGCCCGGTCATGCACACTGGTGTACCATACCTTCCGGCGGCCGAACCAGCACTCGAACCCCGGCACCGGGCAATCGGCCGTCGCGGTCTTCGCCTCCACGCCGCCGCCCCAGGTGTCGCTGCCCGCGGCAATACTCTTCTCCCGGGTCGAAGCGGTGACCGCATCCACCGCGGCACAGCCGCCTCCCCAAAGCGTCAGCAGCAACGCCATCGCAACCGGAACGGCGACGACCCGGAAACTTTTCCGGTCGTGAAACTCCTCCCTCTTCCCTTTGTTCCAGTTCGCCACCGGCCGGAAATACCCGCACACCCGGCTGTAGACCTCACATTTTGCTCCGCATTTCTCCTGCATTGTCTCGTTTCTCCTCTGTTGGTTTCCTGTGAGTCGGGAAGCTCCTCCCATGAAAATGCTCAACTGTCAACCTGTCGAAAAAAAATTCGCTTTCCTATTGACTTTTTTCTCATGGAAACTATATTGTTTTCAGGAGGATGAAATCATGTGGAAAATTCTTGCAGCAGTTCTTCTGACCGGGTGTGTGGCGATGGGAGGTGGCAACACCACCTACCGCGACGCCTCCGGCAAATACTCCGGCAGTGCGACGACCAGCGGAAACCGCACCACCTACCGCAACGCCTCCGGCAGATACTCCGGCAGTGCGACGACCAGCGGGAACCGCACCACCTACCGCGACGCCTCCGGCAGATACTCCGGCAGCGCGACAACCAGCGGGAACCGCACCGTCTTTCGCGATGCCTCCGGCAAGTATGTCGGCAGTGCGACGACCAGTGGGAACCGCACCGTCTACCGCGACGCTTCCGGGAAATACTCCGGCAGCGCGACAACCAGCGGGAACCGCACCACCTATCGCGACGCTTCCGGCAAGTACTCCGGCTCCTCTTCCAGATAGTTCCGGCCTGGAACCGGACTACCGCAGGAACACCGCCAGCACCGCCGCGACCGCAATCAGCGTCGTCACCAGCCACTGCCAGTCGATTTTCCGCTGGCGGTGTTCGGCGTGATGCTGTTCGACGCTCTGGGCAAGCACCCGGACCTCGGCCAGCAGTCCCGGTTTGCCGTTGCCGTAGATCGCCTCGTGAATGCGCCAAAGGGTTTTGTTGTTCTCCGTCGTCAGCGACTCCAGCGCCGTCATGCGCTCATTGATGCTCGGCATCTGCCACCTCCTTCTCCTTCCAGGCCGCCGTTCCGAAGGTGCGAAGCAAGAGATAGAAACACTCCGCCCGCACCATCGCCAGGTAGCGCAGCGGATGGTACCAGCCGTAGCTCCGCTTCGCCGTGCGGACGATGTTCTCCCGGAATCGCCGGTCGGCCGCCTCGCGTTCCGACGCGCCGCCCCCTTCGAAATACTCCACATCGTGAATCATCGCCGCCGCCTCCGCAAACGGCGAAAGCGCGGTCAACAGTTCCCGCATGATTTCCGGCATCCAGTCCGCGCCGATGCCGTTGCAGATCTCCTGCAGTTTCGCAGGCGTGTAGGAATCCAGTTTCGAACGGCCGCACAGCTGCAATTGTTCCGCCTCGCGCCGGAGGGCGACAATCTCTCCGACGGTGTAGGCGGATGAATTTTCCTCACTCTTTTCTCCCATGAAATCGTTCCTTTCCGGTCCTTACGGAATCCGGCCGACGCGGCGCCCGCCGCATCGCCTTCCGTTTCAGTAGGGAATTTTGTCAATTCCCGGCCGGAAAATTTCCGCGGAACAGCAGAAAAAAGGGCAAAAAAAAATCCGCTCCCGACAGCCGCGCCGGAAGAACGGCGCAGACCGGGAAGCGGCCCGGCGGAAAAACCGGGTTACAGTTTCAGATCATCCAGCGCGTCCCAGCAGGAGGGGCCGGCCGCAGGCGGTTCGCAGCCGCAGACGGTGCGGTTGCGGTTGGCGCCGCAGACCGGACACAGCCCCCGGCAGTCGTCGGAGCAGAGCAGCGTCATCGGCAGAGCGAGCAGCATTTCCGACCGGATGTCCTCGGAAATATCCATCTCCTCCTCGTCGCCGATTTCGAGAAAGAGACAGATGTTGTCGGCGCTGACCTCCTCCTCAACCGGCTCGAGACAGCGGCCGCAGAGGCCGGAAAGCCGGGTCGCAACCTTCCCTTCTACCAGCGCACCGCCGGAAACCGATTTGACCACGAGATCGTAGGAGACCGGCGCACACACCGTCAGCAGATCGGAGGACTCGATTTCCAGAAATTCCGCCGGCTCGCTGCCGACCAGTTCGATCGGCTCCTTCTCGAGCCGGGCAACGGAGAAGCGAATCATTTTCTCCCCTCCTTCGCGGCAAGTTTCGCCTCGATGGCGTCGGCGACGACGGCGGGGACGTAGTGGCGGAAATCCCCGTGCAGAGCGGCAACCTCCTTCACCAGCCGCGAAGCGACAAACGAGTTGTTGAGCGTCGGCATCATGAAGATGGTTTCGCACTGCGGGCGGAGACTGCGGTTCATCAACGCCATCTGCAGTTCGTATTCGAAGTCGGAGAAGGCGCGGAGTCCGCGGAGCACCGCCTGCGCCTGATATTCCACGATCGCATCGACCAGCAGGCCGCGGAATGCAACCACCCGCACATGGGGCAGATCGGCACAGCTCTTCTCGATGAGCTCCTTGCGCTCCTCCAGCGTGAACATCGGCGTCTTTTCGGAATTTACGGCCACCGCGACGATCACCTGATCGAAAAGCAGCCCGGCACGGACCACCAGATCCAGATGGCCGTTGGTGAACGGATCGAACGATCCGGGATAGAGTACGGTTTTCATCGCGTTTCCCTGTTGACGGAAGATTGATTTCAGTGTATCTTAATATAGTGACCAAATGGAGTAATTTCAATACCGGAGCATTCGGGAGTTGAACGATATCTTAAATTTCAGCATGGCCGGGAGCTCCCCGGCTCTGCAGGGGGAACGGCGCCGGCTGGTGCTGGGTATCGGCGTATTCGACGGCGTCCACCTCGGCCACCGCAGAATCATCGAAGAGGTGGTCAAGCTGGCAGAACGCAGCGGCGCGGTGCCGACCGCCCTCACCTTCGACCCGCATCCGCGGGCGGTGCTCCGCCCGGAGGAGCCGCCGGCGCTGCTGGTGCCGCTCACCGAACGGGTCCGGCTGCTGCGGGAGGCGGGGGCCGCCCAGGTGTGGGTCATCCGCTTCTCCCCCGAATTCGCCGCGCTGGAACCGGAGGATTTTCTCGCCCGCATGCTGGAGTGCCCCGAATTCGAACTCTGCGGCATCTGCGTCGGCGAGAGCTGGCACTTCGGCCGCGGCGGCCGGGGCAACCGGGAGCTGCTCGACGACTATGCGCGGCGGCGGAAAATCGACTTCATCGCCTGCCCGGAGGTCCGGCTGAACGGCGAAGTGATCAGTTCAAGCGCAATCCGGCGCGCAATCGCCTCCGGGCGGCTCGACGCGGCCGAAGCGATGCTCGGCCGCCCCTACCGGCTGGTCGGCAAGGTGGAGTACGGCTACGGCGCGGCGACCAGCCGGCTGGACTGCCCGACGGCGAACGTCTCCTTTTCGGCGGGCGTCCTGCCGCCGGACGGGGTCTACGCGGCGGCGGCGATCCGCGACGGCAAAGCGTATCCGGCGGCGGTCAACATCGGATTTGCGCCGACGTTCGGCTGGAAGCAGGCGGTGCGGCGGCTGGAGGTTCACCTGCTCGACTTCTCCGGCAATCTTTACGGTTCGGAGCTGGGGGTGGAATTTCTCAGCCATCTGCGGGAAGAGCGCAGTTTCTCCTCCCCCGAGGAGCTCAAACATCAAATCGGCCGGGACATCGCCCGCATCCGCGATTTCTTCGCCCGGCGTTACCATCAACCGGAGGAATGACACGATGACGACGGAAAACCGGCGCTTTCTCGCAAGCGACCTTTCGCAGGAACTCGGGTTGCCGCGCAGCACCATCAATGACTGGCTGACGCGCTATGCGGAATATCTCGAATCCGAAAACCGGGGCAAACGCCGGTTCTATTCGGAAAAATCCCTCCAGATCCTGCGTGAAATCGCCGAGTTGCGCAACGCCGGCAACAGCTCGTTCGAGATCGAACAGCAGCTCGCCGCCCGGTACGGCATCCGTCCGGAGGTGGCTCATCCGGAGGAAGCGGAAGCCGCCGCACAGGAGGAGTCCGCCTCTCCGGCCGCGTCCCCGGCGGAGAATCCGGCCGCCGCGGACGGCGAGGGCGAGACACTGCCGATGCTCCGCCCGGCCTTCGACGAAATGAGTTCGCAGTTCACCCGGGAGTTCACCGCGCTGGCCGCGAAATTCGAGGAGCTGGAGCGCGAACGGCGCCGGATGCTGCGCCGGATGTGGGGCGCCGGGCTGGCGATCATGGCCGCCGCCCTGCTCCTGCTTCTGCTGCTCGGCGCGGCGCTGTGGACCCTGCACGGGAAGTTCGAGCGGAGCAAGGCGGAAAACGCCGCCGCAGTGGCAAGCCTGACCCGGGGCGGCGAGAAGCTCTCCGGCCAGATGGAGACCATGCGGGCCGAACAACGGCGGGAGACGGAGAAGCTCGGCGTCATGCTGGACCAATCCCGCGCCGACTTCCAGCGGAACGCCGAACGGCTCGGCAGTGAACTGGCGGAACAGCGCAAAGGCTTCGAGCGCCGCATTGCGGAACTCTCGGCGGATGCCGAAAAGAAACTTCAGGCGGAGACGCTCCGGCTCAAGGAGGAGTTCGCCCGGAAACAGCAGCAGGAGCTGCGTGAACAGGCCGCCGCCTACGAGAAAAAGATCAGCGAGGCGAAAGCCGGCATCTCCGCGGCGAAGGATGACGCCGACCGCGCCCGCAAAGAGAGCGGCGAACTCCGCCGCCGTCTGGAGGAGCTGGAGAAATCCCGGCCGGTTGAAGAGAAAAATTCCGGAGTGCAGAAATGATTGCGGGAATCGGGACCGACATCGTCGAAATCCAGCGGGTGAACGCGTCACTGCAGCGCTTCGGCAGCGCCTTCCGGAACCGGGTTTTCACCCCCGCGGAACAGGAGGAGGCGCGCCGCCGCAACGAAGCGCCCTCCTTTTACGCCGGCCGCTGGGCGGCCAAAGAGGCTGCGGCGAAAGCGCTCGGCTGCGGCATCGGTGAACAGTGCGCCTTCACCGAAATCGAAGTGCTCTCCGGCGACCACGGCGCGCCGCAACTCACCTTCACCGGACACGCCGCGGAAACCGCCGCCCGGCTCGGAGTGAAACGGTGTCACATCTCCATCAGCCACGAACGGGCTTACGCGGTGGCGTTCGTGACGCTGGAGTGATGTACCCGGACAGCACGATGCGCATTTTACACATCGAATCGTCAACTTTCTCCATTTCAGAAATCCATTTTTGCGCCTATATTACAACCAGGACACCCAAAAGAGGGAGGGACAAAAATGAATTCGACGCCACTTGCGCCGCTGCGTGCGCCGGCCGTGCCGCTGATCGTGCACGATCCTTATTTCAGCATCTGGAGCTTTCAAGACGAGTTGACCCGGGAGTGGCCGCACCACTGGACCGGTTCCAGCTACGGAATCAGCGGTCTCCTACGCATCGACGGCAAGTGCCGGAACTTCTGCGGGCGTAACGCCTTCGCTCCGGCGATGGAACAGCGCTCCGTGGAGATCCTCCCCACCCGGACCATCTACCGCTTCGAGGCGGAGGGGGTGGAGCTGGAGCTCACCTTCCTCACCCCGGCTCTGCCGCACCGGCTCGACGTGCTGTCGCGGCCGCTCACCTATGTGATCTTCCGCCTCGCCTCAACCGACGGGAAACCGCACAAGGCGGAACTCTGCTTCGACTGCGGCGCGGAACTCTGCGTCAATCTGCCGACGGAAAAGATCGTCTGGGGCAGAGCGCACTCCTCCCGGTTCGAACTGCTCTATGCGGCCTCCACCAATCAGCGGCCGCTGACCATTGCGGGCGACGATCTGCGGATCAACTGGGGGAAGAGCTGTCTTGTCATTCCGGCCCCTGCGGAGGAGACTGCGATCGCGCCGAGCTGGCCGTTGCGCACGACCTTTGCGAAAACCGGAGAACTCCCGGAGGCGGACGATATCGAATTCCCGATCGAGGCCCGACTGAAATATCAGACGCTGGCGGCGAAACTGACCTTCGACCTTCCGGCAAAGGGAGCGCAGGAACGGTTCGTGGCGGTCGCCTATGACGACCCCTCCCCCATCGAATATCTCGGGCAGAAACTCCGCCCGTACTGGCGGGAATCGTTCGCCGGATTCCGCGAGATGGTGGAAGCGGCGCTGGAAGAGTTCGCCACACTTCGCGAGGAGTGCATCCGCTACGACCGGATGCTGATGGAGGACGCCCGGAAGTGCGGCGGCGAAAAGTACGCCCGGCTCTGCGCGCTCGCCTTCCGTCAGGCGATCGCGGCCCACAAACTTGCGGCCGACTTCGACGGCAGTGCGCTCTTCTTCTCGAAGGAGAACTACTCCAACGGCTGCATTGCGACGGTGGATGTGACCTATCCTTCGGCGCCGCTCTTTCTGCTGACCGCTCCGGAGCTGGTCAAAGGGATGCTCCGGCCGATTCTGCGCTATGCGGAGAGCCGCCGCTGGAAGTTCCCCTTCGCCCCGCACGACCTCGGAACCTACCCTCTCGCCAACGGCCAGGTCTACGGCGGCGGCGAAGAGACCGAGGAGAACCAGATGCCGGTGGAGGAGAGCGGCAACATGCTGCTGCTCGCCGGTGCGCTGGTGGAATTCACCGGGGAGACCGCCTTCGCCGCGGCGCACGAAGCGACGCTTCGCAAGTGGGCGGAGTATCTGCTCGACAAGGGATATGATCCGGAAAATCAGCTCTGCACCGACGACTTCGCCGGGCATCTTGCGCACAACACCAACCTTTCGCTGAAGGCGATTCTCGCCCTCGGCGCCTACAGCCGGATCGCCGCGGCGCTCGGCCATGCGGAAGAGGCGGAAAAATTCCGCAGCTCCGCCGCGGCCGCCGCCCGGAAATGGGTGGTCGATGCCGCGGATTCGGATCACTACCGGCTCGCCTTCGACCAGCCCGGCAGCTGGAGCCAGAAGTACAATCTGGTCTGGGACCGGCTCCTCAACCTGAATCTGTTCCCGAAGGAGGTGGCGGAAAAAGAGCTCGCCTTCTACCGCACCCGCCAGAACCGCTACGGACTGCCGCTGGACAACCGCCGCACCTACACCAAGCTCGACTGGATTCTGTGGAGTGCGACGCTGACCGGAAAAGCGGAGGATTTCGCCGCGCTGCTCGACCCGGTCTACCTCTGGCTCAACGAGACGCCGACCCGGGTGCCGCTCACCGACTGGTACGAAACCACCGACGGCAAGAAGGTCGGCTTCCAGGCCCGGTCGGTGGTAGGAGGGGTGTTCCTGCGGATGATGTCCGAACCGGAACTCCGGAAAAAGTATCTCACCCTGTAAGCGACGGAACTTCAGCGTGCCCCGCAGATGTTGCGGGGCACGTTTTTTTTCGCCTTCCCCCCGCGACAGTTCCGCACACTCGGCAGCCGATAGCGAAAAATTGTCGCCTCCGACAGAAATTTTCTGGCAAAAGTGCCGGTCATGTGATATAGTATGACGATTTTTTCTGTCGGATTACAAAAAACGGGGCGGCCGGCGAACCGGCCCATGTTCAATCAGCATAAGGTGCGACACGAGAAATGATTTCCGCGAGCGACATTTCGATGCGTTTCGGGCAGCAGACGCTGTTCGAAAACGTCTCCGTCAAATTCAACCCGGGCTGCCGCTACGGCCTGATCGGAGCCAACGGCTCCGGCAAGTCCACATTCATGAAGATCCTCACCGGCCAGCAGCAGCCGACCACCGGCTCCATCGCAGTCGACAAGGAGTGCCGGATCGGCTTCCTCAAGCAGAACCACTACGATTATGAGGAGGTTCCGATTCTCGACGTGGTCTGCATGGGCAACGAAAAACTCTGGAGCATCCACCGCGAACGGGAGTACCTCTACAGCAAGGCGGACCTCACCCCTGAAGAGGAGGAGCGCGCCAACGACATCGAAGGGCTCTTCGCCGACGCCGGCGGCTACACCATGGAGTCCGACGCCGCAAAACTGCTCGCCGGGCTCGGCATCGCCGAGGAGTTCCACACCCAGCCCCTCTCGACCCTCACCGGCGGCTTCAAGCTGCGGGTCCTGCTGGCCCAGGTGCTCTTCGACAATCCGGACATCCTGCTGCTCGACGAACCGACCAACCACCTCGACATGAACAGCATCGACTGGCTCTGCAACATGCTGCGCAGCCATGAGGGCACCGTGGTGGTGATCTCCCACAACCGCTACTTCCTCAACGAGGTGTGCACCCACATCGCCGACCTCGACTATCAGGAAATCCGCCTCTTCACCGGCAACTACGACGCCTTCATGACCGCCAACGCGATCGCGCTCGAGAACATCCGCCGCGAAAACCAGAAGAAGGAGAACCGGATCAGCGAACTCAAGGAGTTCATCAACCGCTTCGGCGCCAACGCCTCCAAGGCGCGGCAGGCGACCAGCCGCCAGAAGGAGCTGGAGAAGATTCAGCTCGAAGAGATCAAACCCTCCAGCCGGGTTTCCCCCTTCATCCGCTTCCGTTCCGAAGTCCGGCTCGGCGAGCGGGTCATCGAAGGAACTGATCTGGCCAAAGTCTACGACCGGCCGCTCTTCGAACACCTCAACCTCACCATCGGCAACGAGGAGAAGGTCGCCATCATCGGCACCAACGGCGCCGGCAAGACCACGCTGCTCAAAACCCTGCTCAAACGGATCGAGCCGTGCAGCGGCGACGTCGTCCACGGCGAGACGGTCAAGCTGAGCTATTTCCCGCAGGATGCCGCCGAAGTGCTCAATATGGAGGAGCGGGCGATCGACTGGCTCGCCCGGTTCGCCCCCGAACGCGGCCTCACCGAAATGGAACTTCGCTCCTACCTCGGCAAAATGCTCTTCAGCGGCGATGAAGTCTACAAGCCGGTGCAGGTGCTCTCCGGAGGAGAAAAGGCGCGGCTGATCCTGGCGAAGATGATGCTCGAAGCGGGCAATGTCCTCGCGCTGGACGAGCCGACCAACCACCTCGACCTCGAATCGATCGAAGCGTTGAACTACGCGCTGACCCTCTACCCGAACACGGTGATCTTCGTCAGCCATGACCGGGAGTTCGTCGGCAGTCTGGCCACGCGGATCATCGAGATCAGCGACGGTGTCGTCACCGACTATCCGGGAACCCTCGCGGAATACGAGGAGTTCAAACGGCGGCGCGCCCGGAAGAAATGAGGCGTCCCCCGGCAGGAGAACGGAGAAAATCGGCTTTTCCTCCGTTCTCCGCCTTGCTTTTTTTTCCACCGGGAACTATACTAATAGGCTGAAACAGTTTCTTCTAACCAGATCAGGAAGATTGAATATGGATTACCTTGTCAGTGAAAAGAGCGGCGCCGCCATCCAGCAGGCGATTGAACGCGCCGCACAGGCCGGCGGCGGCCGGGTGGTGCTTGAGCCGGGCGTCTACCTCTCCGGCACGCTCTATCTGCGCAGCAACATCGAACTGCACATTCCGGCGGGAGCAAAGATTCTCGGGGAATCGACGCCGGAGCGTTACGACGACTTCCGCCACCCCGGCTTCGACGCTGTCGCGCCGGAAGGGAGCCGCAAGTGTCTCATCGCCGCCGCGGAGTGCGAAAACATCTCCATCACCGGCGGCGGAGAGATCGACGGAAACGGCCCGCTGTTCTACGACCGCAACGTGCCGCCGGGGAAATTCTTTGCCAAGCCGCCGCACCCGCGTCCGCGGATGGTGCAGCTCTACCGCTGCCGGAATGTGTTCATCGACGGCGTATCGTTCCTCGACTCGCCGGGGTGGAGCTTCTGGCTGATCGCCTGTGAAGATGTCCACATCAGCCGGATCCGGATCATCGGCTGTCAGCAGATGATCAACAACGACGGCATCGACATTGACAGCTGCCGCCGGGTGACGGTGAGCGACAGCTTTTTCCGCACCGGCGACGACTGCCTGATTCTGCGGGCCATCCGCCGCTCGCCGGAGGAGCCTTCGATCTGCGAGGAGGTCACCGTGACCAACTGCGTGCTCGACAGCGCCTGCCAGGGAATTCGGATCGGCGGCCCGAGCGACGATACCATCCGTCACTGCACCTTCAGCAACATCGTCTTCCGCGGGAAAGGGAACGGAATCGTCAGCGTCCATCCCTACCGCTATCTGCGCAAGGAGTGCTGCGGCTATCTGCAGGTGAGCGATCTGTGCTTTGAAAATTTCGACATCGTCTCCGGAGGAGCTCCTGTCGTAATCCTCTGCGAGGGGGCAATCCGGCTGCGGGGGCTGGAACGGCTCACCTTCCGCAACTTCCGCGTCCGAGCCAGACGCCCCTTCCAGCTGGAAGGGAATGCGGCCACGTCGCTCAGCGACCTGCGTTTCTCCGGCATCTCCGGAACGATCGAAGGGGATGTGCCGTTCATCGCCCGGCATGTGTCGCGGTTGAATCTGAACGAAATCGAACTTTCCGGCAATACGGGGGAACTCCCCCCGTTCGAACGCCCGGAGAGCGACTCCTGGGAGTCGAAATTCTGAAAAAAGCCCCCCGGAACAGCGCGGTACGGAACATCTCCGTACCGCGTTTTTTCTTGTTGTCGCTGGAACGGCAAAGCCCGGAAAAATTTTTTTGTACAGCAAAAATTGCGAATAAACCCGCGCCGTCTGTATACAAAATTGTGACAATCTGTATACATCGCCTATAATGAAAAGAGTAATCAAAGGAGCTCGTCATGCTGTTGAAGGAGTGCTCAAACGTCGCGACAGCAGCGGTTTCTACCTCAAAACGGCCTTCCATGCATGTTTCGTCACCGATTTCTACATCGACAGGCCGAGCGGTCATTTCCCGGCCTTGTCCGCCTTCTTTTTGAATTGTCCTCGCGCGCCGGCCAGTTCCCGGAGAAATTCCCCATTCCGGGCAGAAAATCAGATTTGCCGGGAAGCCGCTGGCCGGATACGACTCGATTCAACCGAAGTTCACGGATGAAATCCGGCGGGAGAGTTTCCCCGTTTTCTCTTGCAAAATCAGCGCCCGCTATGTATATTATAATTCATACTTGAACCGGCCGAAGCCTGTCCAGAGGTCAGTGTCCCGCTCCGCTTCGACTCAAACCATTCATGAGGAATACAATGCTTTATCTGCTCGATACCGCAAACGTCAAAGAAATCGAAAAGGCGGCGGAGGTGTTTCCGCTTGCCGGAGTCACCACCAACCCCTCCATCATCGCTCAGGAAAAACGCAACTTCTTCTCCATCCTGAAAGAGATCCGCGCCATCATCGGCGACCGGATGCTGCACGCTCAGGTGCTGGGCGAAAGCTGCGACGAGATCATCCGCGATGCGGAAACCCTGCAGGAGAAGATCGGCGGCAACCTTTACATCAAGGTCCCCGTCTCCATCGAAGGGTACAAGGCGATGCCGAAACTCAAACAACTGGGGATGAAAGTGACCGCCACCGCGATCTACACGCCGGGCCAGGCGCTGCTCGCGGCACAGGCCGGCGTCGACTTCACCGCGCCCTATCTGAACCGCATCGACAACATCAGCGGCATGGGCGTCACCGTGGTGCAGATGATCACCACCCTCTTCCGGGTCCACAACATGTCGGCCCGGGTGCTGGCCGCCTCCTTCAAAAACGTGCAGCAGGTCAACGACGTCTCGCTCGCCGGCTGTCAGGCCATCACCATCAGTCCGGATATCCTCTGGCACCTGGCCGAACACCCGCTGACCGATATGAGCATCGAGCAGTTCAACCGCGACTGGACCGGCGTCTACGGCGCACAGAAGTGCATCTACAACCTGGATTGACGCCGCAGAAATTTCTCCTCGGCAACGAGAGTCGAAAGAGGAGCTGTTGCCCCCCTTGTAAGGGATGCGACAGCCCCTTTTTTTTGCACTCCGCAACGCCTTCAGCGGCGGCAGAGCAATGTTTCTCCGGGGAGCATCGTCTGCTCCAGACTGGTTCCGGCGGCACACTCCTTCTCTCCGCAACGCCAGCGACGGGAGCCGCCCGGCAGACGGAGCTTCAGGCATCCGCCGCGGAGAGCCTCCACCCGGATCTCCTCCCGGCCGGCACGGCGCGACAGCGAAAGCCGGAAACCGCCCGGCGCATAGAGATTTTCCGCGGAGAACTCCCGCCACGTCTCCGGCACACCGTGCATCGGGTGAAGTTCGCCGCCGCGCTCGAAGAGGAAGAGCTCCTCAATCGCCGCCACCACGCCCATATAGGCATCCATCTGCATGACCGTCTTGTCATTGCAGAGGCCGACGGCAAATCCATCCACCACCGGATCGTGGAAGGAGTGGTTGAAGGCGTTCCGGTAGATCCGGCTCCAGAGTTCGATGTCCAGCACCGCCATTCCGGCGTTGCCGAACCGGTTGTGAAGCATCGAAGCCCACGGCATGCTCCAGCCGGCCCACGCGCCCATGCCGGTCCGGACCCAGTGATTGACACTGCGGTGAATGATTTCGCTCCAGCGCGGGTCCTCCGGCGCCACCGTCGCAAACGGCGCAATCGCCGCCAGGTGGGAGTGATGCCGATGGCTCTCCTCGAGCGGCGTCCCCTTCCAGAGGGCGATCTGTTCCCCTTCCGGTCCGTCGATCAGCGTGAACTGCGGCAGACGTTCCTGAATCGCCAGCCAGACCGGCTTCGGCTCGATGCCGAGAATGCCGGATGCTTCGATCAAATCCGCCGCCAGACGGTGAATCGCCGCCAGCTGGAAGCTCGGATCCTCGCCCCAGGCGTTCAGCTCCGCCCCGCGGTACTCGGGGGAGACGCCGACCGGCAGATGGAACACACCGTCGCGCTCCTCCAGCAGCGCTTCAAACACCCGCATCGTGCCGCGCATGAATTCGAACCCGATCTCCCGCAGAAATTCGAGGTCACCGGTGAACTTGTAGTAATCGAACATCATCTGCGCCATCCACGCGGCACAGGCGTGATCGATCGCGCCGGTCCAGAACGCCCCCATGCAGACACAGCGGTCGTCGACGGCGTGCGGCATCATGTAACCATCTTCGACGCCGATGAAACAGCGGGCAATCTCGCGCATGGTGTCGCGCCACGACCAGATCATCTCGAAGAGGGGGCGGCAGTTCTCCGCCAGTCCGGCCCGGAACGCGGGCCAGTAGCACATCTGAACGTTGATGTTGAAGTGATAATCGCCCGACCACGGCGGCAGGCGGTGATCCTCGATCCAGGCGCCCTGCAGGCCGGCGGGAACCCCGTCCGGCGCGGTCATCGACTGAAACTGGAAGATGCCCGAGCGGAAGAGCTCCTCAATGAGCGGGCTCTCACAATGGATGACCGGCACACGCTTCCAGAACTCCCCCCAGTAACGGGCGAGTTCCGCCGTCACCTCCTCCCAGCCTGCGGCCGGAACCCGGGGCGGAGTCTCCTTGTCGCCGCGCTGGAAGAAACAGCGCACCAGCTCCCCTGCCCGCTCAAAGGTGAGGCTGTACCCCGGATCCGCCGGCATCGGCTGTTGAAAACCGCACTCCCAGCGGAGCGGTTCCGGGAAGGAGATTTCGCGCAGTTCCGGGTTGAGATCCCGCGAAGGCACCGCGCGGATTTCCGCCGGGACCGAGAGCTGCAGCAGAAACAGCCCCTTCTCCTTCTGCGCAAGAGCAATCCGGAGCGTGCCGGAGTTGCCGCCGCGGCGGAAGGAGATCTCGATTCGCCCGACGTCGGCGCGGAGTTTCGCCTCCTCCAGAACACACCCCTCCGGGAGCGTCACCTCCAGCCGCCCCGCCGCCAGCAGCGAGGGACGGCGCGGCGTGCCGGCCGGATAGGGCTTCTCCGGAGCAAAAATCCGGTGGATCTCCTCCAGATCCTGCCGCTCGAGAGCGCGCCGGATATCGCGAAAGTTCTGTCGGGGCGACCAGTGGACGCCGCCGCGGTGATCCCAGAGCGATGCGACGCCGACCGTGATGTTCAGGCGGTTGTCGCCGCCCCAGACGCTGAGACCGAGCAGACCGTTGCCGAGCGTGGTGCCGCAGTGAACATGCGGCATGGGGTAAGGATACGAGAAGACCAGACGATCATCCATGGTTTTTCCTCTGAGCGTTATCGGGTTCGATGAATTCCGGCACTTACCGGTTCTGTTTTGTCAAAGGAGCAAAGGTGCAGTTGACGAGTTCGGCGAGAGCGGCGGGGGCCAGCTCCACCTGGGCGCCGATTTTCCCGGCGCTGAAAATGATCGTGTCAAACGCCTCGGCGGAAGCGTCGACCACGGTGCGGAAATGTTTCTTCATCCCGATCGGGGAACAGCCGCCGCGGATGTAACCGGTCACGCCGCAGAGTTCGGCGACGTGGATCATCTCCACCGACTTCTCCCCCACCGCGGCGGCGGCGGCCTTGAGATCGAGCTCCTCCGCCACCGGAATCACAAAGACGAAGAAGTTCCGGCTCGCGCCGCGGGTCACCAGCGTCTTGAACACCTGCCCGACCGGGCGGCCGATCCGCTGCGCCACCGTGACGCCGTCGACCGCTTCGTTGCCGTTATGCTCGTAACTGTAATGCGAATAAGGAATTCCAGCCCGGTCCAGAACCCGCATCACATTGGTTTTCTCCTGCTTTGCCACCGCGAACCTCCCGTTCAAAAAAAGAGCGGCGGCTCCGTCCTGGAACCGCCGCATTCTCAACGATTACTGAATGATGCCGCAACGCTTCAAGGTCGCGGCCAGCTTTTCGCGGTGCTCGGCGCTGAGTTCACAGAGCGGCAGCCGGTACTCTTCGCGGATCAGCCCCGCCATCGCCATCGCCGCCTTGATCGGAATCGGATTGGTTTCGATGAACTGATCGCGGAACAGACAGTAGTATTTGCGGTGCAACTCCAGCGCCCGGGCGAAGTTCCCGGCCGCGGCCGCCTCAACCATCTCGGTCATCTCCGCCGGAATCAAATTGGAGGAAACGCTGATCACACCGGTGGCGCCGACCGCCATCATCGGCAGAGCCAGCGAGTCGTCGCCGCTCAACACGGTGATGTCGCACAGTTCATGGATCATCGACACGCGGTCCACACTGCCGGCGGCCTCCTTGACCGCGGCAATCACCGGATTCTTCGCCAGACGCGCCACGGTCGTCTCCGCAATCGGCACGCCGCTGCGCCCCGGCACATTGTAGAGCACCACCGGCAGACCGACTTTGTCGGCCACCGTCGAAAAGTGGCGGTACAGCCCCTCCTGAGTCGGCTTGTTGTAGTAGGGGGTCACCTGAAGCGTCGCATCGGCGCCGACCTCCTTGGCTTCGCGGGTGAGATGAACCGCCTCTTCGGTGGAGTTCGCACCGGTTCCGGCGATGATGGCGCAACGCCCGGCCGCAGTTTCCACGACCGCTTCAATCACCTTGAGGTGCTCTTCGCAGCTGAGCGTGGGGGATTCTCCGGTTGTTCCGACCGGAACGATCCCGGCGACCCGGCCCTTCACCTGCATCTCGACCAGTTCGCGCAACGCCTTCCAGTCCACGCCGCCGTTCACAAACGGAGTGACCAACGCCGTGTACACGCCCTTGAATTCCATCATTTTCAACGCTCCTTCGCTATTCCGGCATGGAACCGCCCGCGGCGGTTTCCGCTGATCTCCTGCACGGACCCTTCCGCGGATCCGCAATTCTTTTTCATAAGATACTTCAATCCGGAGCTAAAATCAACATGTTTTCGCGGTTTTGATTTGAAAAAAACCGCCAACCCGGCTAATTTAACAGTCGTACATCAACAGGAGATACTTTCAGGAGCAAGAACGATGAAGATGGTACCGGCACTGGCGGCGCTGGCGGTGATGCTGTGCGGCTGCGTTTCGTTTGAATACGACGGGGTTCGGGAAGCGGAACCCTCCGCTTCGGTCAAGATGTTCACCGACAAGGCGAAAATCAAGCAGTCCTACCAGGTGATGGGCAAGGCGGTCGTCTCCGGCGATTACATGGATGTCAGCCGCGACCGGCTGGAGGAAAAACTCCTTTCGGAAGCCGAATCGGTCGGCGCCGACGCGGTCCTCATCACCTCGCAGGAGGTGGTGCGCAGCTCCTCCGGGAAAAACACCAATCCTCTGTACATGAGCGCATTCGATTACGATGACTCCTCGCCGAGCTGGCGCGCCATCTACCGCGACGTCGATCTTACATACGGCAACGTCCGCGGCACGCCGAGCGACACGGGGCCGATCTTCCGCTACCGCCGGGTTCTCAAGGCGGAGTTTCTGAAATACCGCCCCGACACCATCCCCGCCGAAACGGCCAAGGAGGCAAAGACGGAAGAGAAAGCGGCGAGTGAGAAGACCCTGGAGCCGGAAAAGCCGGCCGCCGCGGAAACCGGCAGCGGGGAGAAAAAATAACGCATTCTTTCGTCTGATTCCCAGTACGGGCGGAACTCGGTTCGGAGTTCCGCCCGTTTGTTTTCCCTGATCCGACAGCGAATCCGGGGAAACAAAACGCCGCCGCACCCCGGAGAAACGGAGGATGCGGCGGCGCTTCCGACCGGCGGGCGGTTATTTGCGGCGGGCGGTTTCCGCCGCCGCGGCTTCCGCGCTGCAGAGATCCCCGGCGATATGGACCGCCTCGTTGAGAACCGGGTCGAACTTGGCGGCATCGGATTTCCCGGAGATTCCGGCCTGCTCCTCGTAGAGCCGCTCGGAGGCCTCCTGAATCTCCTTCTCCTCGCGGTACTCCTTCCACCGCTTCGCCTCGTTGAGCGAGACCTCCTTGCGGTCCTTGTAGCGCTTGAAAAGATCGATCCGCCGCAGGAGCGTCTGATATTCGGGGTCCGCCGCAATCCGCTTTTCGGACGCGGCCTTCAACGCGGGCAGATAAGCGGAAAGTCCGGGGTTGACAATCTCGCGCCGGACCGGCTTGATCGAATCCCACGGCAGGTGATTGTCCATGAACATTTCGCCGACCTCCATATGTTCCGTGAGCGACGGCAGCTGAATGTCCGGCTCGATGCCGAGCTGCTGGACGGAGCCGCCCGCGGTCCGGTAGAACATCGCGGTCTCGTAGGTGGCGGAACCGGCGGGGAAATCCCGGCCGACGAATTTCAGATACCGCTCCAGCGGAACCACGTCGAGCACCGTCCCCTTGCCGAAGGTGCGGCTGTCGCCGACCACCAGCGCCCGGCCGCAGTCGCGCAGCGCCGCAGTGAAGATCTCCGCCGCGGAGGCGGAAAGTTTGCTGGTCAGAATCACCAGCGGTCCGGCGTAGGCGATCTCCGGATCGTTGTCGGACTTCACCTGAATCCGGCGGTCGCCGGTGCGGATCTGCACCACCGGGCCGGTCTTGATGAAAAGCCCGCTCAACGTGATCGCTTCGGGGAGACTGCCGCCGCCGTTGCGGCGCATATCCATGACGACCGCATCGACCTTTTCCTTGTTGAACTTCTCCAGAATCCGCTTCACATCGCGGGTGCAGCTCTTGTAGTTCGGGTCGCCACGGTAGGCGGCGTCGAAGTCCATGTAGAAACTCGGCAGGGTGATCACGCCGACCTTGAGCTCGCCCTTGCCGTCCGGGCGCTTGATCGAACGCACTTCGCCCTTGGCCTCGCTCTCGACCAGCTTGACGGTGTCGCGGGTGATGGTGATGTTCTCCGGAACGGCATTCCGGCCCTTTTCGCCGGAGAGGACGGTCAGCGTCACCTTGCTGTCCTTGGGGCCGCGGATGTACTTGACCGCCTTGTCGACCGGCATGTCGATCACATCGACGGTGTCGCCGTTCTCCTGGGTGACGGCGATGATGCGGTCCTCGACCTTGAGCCGCCCGTCGAGCGCGGCGGGGCCGCCCGGCACGATCGCGACGATCTTGATGTAGCCGTCGTCACTGGTCAGCGTGGCGCCGATGCCGGTGAGCGAGAGCTTCATGCCGATCTCAAAATCCTCGTCCAGCTTGGGGGAGAGGTAGTTCGAATGGGGGCCGTAAACCTGCGCCAGCGCGTTGAGGTAGAGCCCGAGGATGTCGATCCGGTCGGAGTTTTCCAGCGAATTGGTGATGTCGCGGAGCCGCTTAAGCACCTTTTCGGCGGGGGTTTTGCCGGCCCACTTCTTCGCGACCTCGCGGCGGGCCGCATCCTCGCTCGCCTTCTTGTCGTCAGCGGAAGCGTTCTTTGCCTTCTTCGCCTTCTCCTCCTTTTCCGCCTCTTCGATCGCGCGATCGAAAAGCCGGTAGTAGAGGATGTCGTTCTTGAGCCGCTGTTCCCAGAGCTTCTCCAGCGCGGCATGGTCCACGGGGCGCGCCAGTTTGCGCCGGTCGGTGACATAGGCCTCGTCGACTGTGAAATCGAACGGCTCCTTCAACCGTTTTTCAGCGAACGAGCGAAATTCCCGGTTCCGTTCCCGGTACAGGTCATAGACCTGAAAGGCGAACGAGGTGTCGCCGCGCCGGAGCGCCGCGGCCAGGGAACGGCGGAACGGCGCGAACTTTTCGACATCTTTCTGAGTAAAAAACATCCGGTTGGGGTCGAGCGAGTCGAAATACTCGTCGAACAGCCGTTCGGAAAGATTCTCGTCGAGCGGCTGTTTCCGGTAGTGGCTGGCCGCGAAAAGCTGTGCCGTCATCTGCGCAATCAGCCGAAGTTCCTCTTCGCGGTTTCCATCGGAGTTCCGGCGGGCGGGGGTGACGCGGACCTCCGCGGCGGAAAGCTCCGCCGGCCGCAGAAGAAGGGCGGAGACCGCACCTGCGATCCCGATGGCGAATAACAGGATTCCTGTGGTGAGTTTTCTATACATAATCGTGATGATCCTTATCTTGAGACATGAGTTCCGGCGGCGGACGCCGCCCTTATAATATAATTCAATTTGTATTTTTTTAAAGTGAAAACCGGAACTATTACTTTATTTTTTCCTCCGGAACGCTATATTATGACGCAAAACAGGAGCCACGATTCAGAGAGCAGGAATCCACCATGCGTCAGAGCATCATACCCGCCCGGAACATCTTTTACGCCGGAGAAACCGTCACCTTCCACCTGGAGGGCGTCGCACCGGAACGGAAAGGGAAAGCGGTCGTCCGCACCAACCTCGGCCGCGCCCACATCCGCCGCAGTGAAATTGTGGAATTTGCCGAACACGGCCGCCCGCCCGCGGGGCTGGACTGGCACGACGTCGAACTGCAGGAAAATCCGGACGGCAGCCGCTCGCTGGAACTGCCGCTGACCCAGATGGGGATTTTCGAGGCGAAATGCTGCTTCATCCCCGACGACGGCGCCCCGATCGAGTGGGCGGAAGGGGAGAACTTCCGGCTCAAGGTGGAGAGCGCCGCGGCACTGACCGCCAACACCGTCTACTGCGCCTTCGTCCGGCAGTTCGGGGCGAACCTCGAACGGGAATACTCCCTCCCCCAGCCCGCCGCCGTGGCGGAACTGGATCAGGCCGGATACACGGTCCTGCCGCCCTCCGGCACCTTCCGGGGGCTGATCAAACAGCTCGACCACATCTTCGGCGCGCTCGGCTGCCGGATTCTTCAGCTGCTGCCGATCCACCCGGTCCCGACCACCTACGGGAGAATGGGATTGTACGGGAGCCCCTTCGCCGCACTGGACTACTTCAACGTCGACCCGGCGCTGGCGGAGTTCGACCGCAAGGCGACGCCGCTGGATCAGTTCGGCGAACTGGTCGACGCCGTCCACGCCCGGGACGGACGGATTTTCATGGACATCCCGGTCAACCACACCGGCTGGGCCTCGAAACTGCAGGGGGAACACCCGGAGTACTTCGTCCGCTCCTCCGACGGCACCTTCGAAAGCCCCGGCGCCTGGGGCGTGGTCTGGGCGGACCTCTGCAAGCTCGACTACCGCGACCCGAAGGTGCGGCAGCTGATGGCGAAGGTGTTCCTCTTCTGGTGCCGCCGCGGAGTGGACGGCTTCCGCTGCGACGCCGGATACATGCTGCCGGAGGCGGCGTGGGACTACATCGTCGCCCGGGTCCACGAGGAGTATCCCGACACGGTGTTCCTGCTCGAAGGGCTGGGCGGACCGCTCAAACTGCAGGAGCGGCTGCTCGGCAGCTCCGGGCTGAACTGGGGGTATTCGGAGCTGTTTCAGAACTATACCCGCGACCAGATCACCGGCTATTTCCCGGTCATGGACCGCTGCAGCCGGCTGTTCGGCACCCTGATCAATTTCGCGGAGACGCACGACAACAACCGGCTGGCCGCCACGTCGCAGACCTACGCGAAACTGCGCTTCGCCGTCGCGGCACTGCTGGCGGAGAACGGTGCCTTCGGCTTCGCCAACGGCGCGGAATTTTTCGCGAAGGAGAAGATCGACGTCCACGGCAGCGGCGGCCTCAACTGGGGCGCGACGCCCAATCTGGTCGACACCATCCGGCGCTACAACACCCTGCTCGCCGACCACCCCGCCTTCCAGCCGGGCTCCCGGATCGAACTCATTCAGACCGGTCCGGGCAACGTGCTGGCCGCCTGCCGCCGTGCGGAGAGCGGCGAGACACTGCTGGTGCTGCTCAACCTCGACTGCGACCACCCGTCGGAGGTGCACTGGCCGTCGGAGCGCTGTCCGGACGGCGCCGGCCGCGATCTTCTTTCCGACCGCAGGGTGAATTTCCGCCACGAATTCGGCGAACTCTCCCTGCCGCTGGAGCCGGGCGAAGCGCTCTGCATCGCCTTCGACGACTACCGGATTCCCGCCCCGGCCGTCAACCGGGAACCGGAACGGGTCCGGCGTCAGCGTGCCGACGCGATGGCCCGGCGGATTCTGGTCAAACTCGGCGGCCTCACCGCCGGCGCCATCCCCGCCCCCGGCGAAGCGATGCTGGCCGATCCGGAGAAATTCGCCGCCACCGCCACCGGGATGGAGCCGCCGCCGCTCACCCACTGGCGCGAAGCGTTCGATCCGCGCCGCCGGGTCATGCTCCCGCCGGGGGATATTCTGCTGGCGGAGAGCCGCGGCCGCTTCCGGCTGGAAATCCATTTTGAAAACCGCACCATCGCCTTCGGCACCAGCCTCAAGGCGGCGGACGGGCGGGAGATCGTCCTGCTGCCGCTGCCGGAGAACAGCGCGGAAAAAGCGCGGCTGCTGAAACTTCACATGACCTGTTTCGACGCCGACGGTACAATCCGCCGCACCGGCGGAGAGCTTCTCCAGCTTCCGGACCCCCGCAAGGTCCGCATCCACCTCGGCGGCGAACGGGTCGAGCATGAGCTCGGCAACCGGTACGCGTTCGGGGCGAACTCCCGCGGCGGCGTCAGTCTCTTCTCCGCCGCCTGGGGCCGGCTCGAGAGCAAGTACGAAGCGATCCTCGCGGCCAACATCAACCCCTCCTACCCGGTCGACCGGCATGTGATGTTCACCCGCTGCCGGGCGTGGCTGGCGATCAATGGCTATTCACAGGCGATCGATCTCGATTCGCTGGCCGCCTTCCAGGCCGGCCCGGACAACCGGGCGCGCTGGCACTTCCGTCTCCCCGCAGGTCAGGGGTGCCGGGCCGATCTGGAGATCGAGTTCGCCATGGCGCTCGACCGCGATGCGGTGGAGTTCCGGTTCCGCCGGTCCAACTCCGGCGGACGGCCGGGGGAACTTGACGACGCGACCCCGGTGACGATCATCCTGCGCCCCGACCTCGAGGACCGGATCAACCATCAGGTCACCAAGGCGTTCACCGGCCCGGAACACCGCTTCCCGGCGGCGGTCCGGCCGCTGGAGAACGGCTTCGACTTCACCCCGGCGGAACGCTCCCTGCGGCTCCGTGCGGAAGGGGGCGTCTTCCACTCCCAGCCGGAGTGGTACTACCTCGTCGATCTGCCGGCGGAGCGCTATTACGGGCTGGAGGACAAGACCGACCTCTTCAGCCCCGGCTACTTCGAAATTCCGCTGTGCGGCGGCGAAAGCGCCCGTCTCTTCGCCGAAGCGGTTCCCGCCGGAACTCCGGAGGGAGAACCCTGTACCTGGCCGGAGGAAGGCCGGTGGCCGGAAGCGGTTCCGCCCCGCCAGCTCTTCGAGCCGGCCATGCGCCGGTTCGTGGTCAAACGCGATGAATTCAGCACGGTGATCGCGGGCTACCCGTGGTTCCTCGACTGGGGGCGCGACACGCTGATCGCGCTGCGCGGCCTCGTCGCCGGGGGATTCCGCACCGAATGCGAAGCGATCATCCGTCAGTTCGCCTGTTTCGAACGGAACGGAACGATTCCGAACATGATCCGCGGGCTGGACGACGCCAACCGCGACACCAGCGACGCGCCGCTCTATCTTGTCGTCGCCGCGCGGGATTTCGTCGACGCCGCCGGTTCCGCCGCGCTGCTCGACGCCGACTGCGGCGGGCGGACGCTCCGGGAGGTGCTCCGCTCGATCGCCCGTCACTACCAGAACGGCACGCCGAACGGCATCCGGATGGACCGGGAGAGCGGCCTCATCTTCAGCCCGTCGCACTTCACCTGGATGGATACGAACTTCCCCGCCGGAACTCCGCGCGAAGGGTATCCGATTGAAATTCAGGCGCTCTGGTACGCCGCGCTGGAGTTCCTCGGGCGGGAGGAGCCGGAGTTCCGCCGCCTCGCCGAACAGGTCCGCCGGAGCATCGAGACGCTCTTCTTCCGCACCGAAAACGGCAACTGTTCGGACTGCCTCCATGCGCAGCCGGGGGTCCCCGCCGCCGAAGCGGTTCCCGACGACCACATCCGCCCCAATCAGCTTCTCGCGGTCACGCTCGGCGCGGTCTCCGACCGGGCCAGGCAGCGGCGCATCCTCGCCGCCTGCGAAGAACTGCTGGTGCCCGGCGGCATCCGCAGTCTCGCCGACCGGCCGGTGCACTACCTGCTGCCGATTGAGCGGGACGGGCGGCTGCTCAACGACCCGGCCCATCCCTACCGCGGGCGCTACTGCGGCCCGGAGGACACCGAACGGAAGGTGGCCTACCACAACGGCACGGTCTGGTGCTGGCCCTTCCCGGCCTACTGCGAAGCGCTCGCGCTGACCGGCGGGCGGCGGGCCCGGAAACGGGCGCTGGCGCTGCTGCTCTCCGCGGCGGAATATTTTGAATGCGGCGTCCCCGGGGAACTGCCCGAGGTCGCCGACGGCGACGCGCCCCACCGCGAGGGCGGTTGTCCGGCTCAGGCGTGGAGCGGGTCGGAGTTCTTCCGTGTCTATGAACTGCTCAAGTAAACTCTTCCGCAACCTCTGGCTGGCGGACGGCACCGGCGCACCGTTGCGGCGCGCGGCGGTGCTGGTCCGGGAGGGGCTTGTCCAGGCGGTCGAGCCGGAGATTCTCGGTTCCGCGGCGGCGGAGGAGCATCACGATCTCGGCGGCCGGATTCTCGCGCCGGGATTTCTCGACGCGCACGGCCACTCCGACCTCTCGATCCTCGCCTCGCCGGAGGGATTCGGGCGGATTTCGCAGGGGGTGACCGGCGAAATCGTCGGCAACTGCGGCCTCTCCGCCTTTCCGCTCACCGGCGAAAACCGCGACCACCTGACCGAACTCTACCGCAACTACGGCGTCGAACTGGACTGGGAGGATTTCGCTGGCTGGCAGAAGGCGCTGAACGCGCGGAATGTGCGGCTCCGGATGCACGCCCTCTGCGGCCACAACACCTTGCGCGCCGCCGTCGCCGGCTACGAAAAGAAGACGCTTTCCGGAACCGAATTCGATCGCATGGGGGAATTGCTCGAAACCGCGCTGCAGCAGGGCGCCTCCGGCCTTTCCACCGGACTGCTCTACGTGCCGGGCAAGTTCGCCGACCGCGACGAACTGCTGTTTCTGATGAAGCTCCTCGCCCGCGCGGGAAGTCTCTACGCCACCCATCTGCGCAGTGAGGGGCGCGAACTTCTGGAATCGCTGGAGGAGACCATCGAGCTAGCCCGGAGCGCCGGCCTGCGGCGGGTGCACATCAGCCACTTCAAGACCGCCGGGCGGGCGAACTGGCACAAGCTCGACCGCGCCATCGCACTGCTCGAAGAGGCGCGCGCCGGCGGGATGGAGCTCACCGTCGACCGCTACCCCTACACCGAATCGATGACCCAGCTCAGCACCATCCTGCCGGGCGAATGGGAGGATCTCGACGATGAGACGATCGAACGCCGCCTCGCCGACCCGGCCACCGCCGAAACGCTGGAACACGAACTTGCCGAGGCGCGCCCCGCCGATTCGTGGCCGACAGTCCGTCTGGTGGGGACCTCCGCGCCCGGCATGGCGGAGTTCTGCGGCGAAACCTTCGACCGGATTGCGGCACGCTGCAAACTGCCTCCGGCGGCCGTCGCCGTCCGTCTGCTCGCCGCCGACGCGGCGGGCACCACCGCCGGATTCCGCGGCATGTCCGAAGAGAATCTCCGGCGGATCATCGCGCTCGACTACTGCGCCTGCGGCAGCGACGAAAACGCCCGCCCGGCGGATGGTTCGCTCGGGAGCTGCCATCCGCGCGCCTTCGGTTCGCTGCCGCACTTCCTGCGGCTCCGGCTCGATGCGTCCAGTTCGATCGAAGCGGCGGTGCGGCAGGTGACCGGCCTGCCGGCCGGAATCTTCCGCCTCGCCGACGCGGGGGTGGTTGCGCCGGGGAAACCGGCCGACCTTTCCGCATTCGATCCGGAGACGATCGACGGGCAGGCGGACTTCCTCCACCCGCACGCGCCCGCCTCCGGAATTCTCTTCACCCTGATCGGCGGCGAATTTGTCTACCGCGGCGGCTCGGGATGCTGAGCTTTTTCCGGAGGGAAATGTTTTTGGTTATCGATTTTTTCAAAACCATAACAATAAAAACGGACTTTTTTGGACTTTTTTCCCGAACCATGTTGTATCCGGAGGAAAACCGGGTATAATTAGTTGCCGAAAGGAGTCCGCTCATGAGAAAAGCCATCGCCTGTGCCATCCTGTCGTCAACCGTCGCCCTGCTGCCCGCAGGGGAACCGATCAACCTCAATGGAGCCATGGAGCTGGGGCTGACCGGTGCCGGCGTTCCCGCCTACCGGCTCGACATCAACCGGGCGGCGATCTCCGCCGTGCACGCCAATCCGGAAAAGGTCTACTTCGCCCGGACCGTTTCCGGCGGCAACCCCGGCCGCTGTCTGATGATTCCCGGCTACACCGGCGTTTCCAACTACCAGCTCGAACTCGCCGACTTTCTGCTCACACGCGACGGCGAGGTGGAGATCTCCTTCGATGCGAAAATCGGTCCGGATGAATCCGGCGTCATGCAGCCGCAGAAGAGCTTCTACATCGACTTCCGCACCTTCCCCGATCTCAGCCGCGACAGCTACTACCCCATGCTGACCGGCTTCAGCTTCCGCCCCGGCACCGAATGGAAACGCTTCTCCAAACGGTTCAAGGTCAAAGCCTACACCAACTATTATCACATCTGGGTTCTGCCGAACGGCATTCCGGACGGCGGCACCGGCAACGCCCTCTACCTCGACAACTTCCGTTTCGCCTGGGTCGACGGCAAACCGGCACAGGAGCCGGAGGAGTACGCCGTCATCCCCGACCGCACCGACCAGATCTACGCTCCCGGCGACCCGGTCAAACTGACCGTCCGCGCCCGGCTCCGCTCCGACCGGAAGGAGCTCGCCGGAACGCTCCGGCTCAAGCGCGAATATGACAACTCCCCGTTCGCGGCGCTCCCGGTCACCCTGAAAGCGGACGCCGACGGAACCTTCGAAGGAAGCGTGGAACTCAAGGCGGGAGAATACGGCTCCTTCCTCACCGGTCTGGAGATTCCGGGAAAAACGCTCCGCGGCGTCAACTCCACGTTCGTCGTGCTCCACCCGGTCATCCGCCATCCGTGGGGTTCGCCCGGCTGGGGACTCGGCGCCAACGATCCCAGCCTCTGCCCCTACGGCCGCTCGGGGAAGGAGTGCGTCAACAACTACATCCTCCCCTTCGCCGGCATGGAACGCGCCTACCGGCTCTTCCGGCAGGCGGGGGTTCAGATGCTCCGCATCTGGGGCCACTGGCGGCAGATCGAGCCGGAGGAGGGGAAATTCACCGCCGGCATCATGGACCTCCCGATGGAGGAGATCGCCCGTTACAACTATGAACCGATCTTCTGTCTGGTCGGGAACTTCATCATCCACGGCGGACGCAAAGGGCTGGAGCAGCGGCTCAAACGCGGCAACAGCAACCTGCCCGAATACCTCTTCCGCTGGTACCATCAGAGCAGTGATCCGGCCAAGGGCTCGGTACTGCCGCCGCTGGAGGTCTACGGCCGCTACCTCGATTTCGTCCTCGATCACTGGGGGAAGCAGGTGCGGATCTGGGAGGTCTCCAATGAGCCGGGCATCTTCGGCATGCCCGCGAAGAACTACATCGACTACCTCAAATACACCAACCGCACCGTCAAGGCGCGCCGCCCCGACGCGGTGATCCTCGGCAACGGCGTCACCGGCGACTTCGGCATCAACGTGGTCAAGTGGTGCGAACAGCTCAATGAGGCGGATCCGAATTACGTGGACAGCCTCGACGGCATCGCCTTCCACCCCTACGCGAGCGGGCTGGACTACCTCAACGGCATCCGCGGCCTCTACGGCCAGTGCGTCAAAAACATCCGGAGCAAACTCGCCCGGCCCCGCCCCCTCTGGAACACCGAATGCTACTATCTGCCCGCCGCCCGCTTCCGCCAGATCAACCACGGCCGGGAGTTCAGCCGCTACGGGGCGAACGACATTCAGCGCCACTTCCTCGACGGGCTCTATCACGGCGTCACGGCGGCGGCCTCGCCGGATCCCTCCAGTTACTTCCACCGCACCGGGAACACCGTCAACCTGATCAGTTTCAACGAGGTGGCGGCGGCGCAGAACGCGCTCTCGGCCCTGCTCGAAGGGATGGAGAAACTTGAGAAGGTCGAACTCAATCCGCAGATTCGCTCCGCGCTCTTCCTCTCCCGCGACGGCAAGCGGGCGCTGGGGTTCCTCTACGACTTCCGCCCGAGCGGCAGCACCTGGATTCCGGGGCGCGCCGACGGGGTGAAAATTCTCGACCTCTACGGCAACGACCGGACCGCCGCCGGGAAGTATCATCTCGGCTTCGAGCCGTACTACCTTGCCGGAACTCCGGACGCGGTCCGGAAGGCGCTGACCGGCTCCCGGTTCGAACTGGAAAATCCGGTGGAGTTCCACGGACGGCGGTTCGGCGACCTGCTCCTGCTCGACGCGAAGAACCTCTCCGGCCTCCCCGGCGAAATGGAGTGCGTGCTTGGCGGGATGCCACTCCACCTCTCGTTCCGCAACGACGTCGGCCACACCGTGGCCGCCCTGCCCTTCTCCGGAAAAATTCCGGCGGGCGTGAAGATGGTCCCGGAGACGCCCGGCTACACCCTGCCTGCCACGGTGACGCTCCGCAGAGGGACCCGCGCCGCGCTCTCCGTCTCAAACGGAATGCTGAAAATTCAGCTCGAGGTGAAAGATTCCAATCTCAAGGCCGCCGACGGGAAAAATCTCTGGAACGGTTCCGCCGTCGAAGTGTTCCTCGATCCGGAACCGCTGCGCAATCTCTCCATCGACGACGTCAAGCCGCACCAGTATGTGTTTGCGGCCCTGCCCTCCTCCACCGGAGTGGAAACCATCGCCGTCCGCCGGGAGACGACCCGCGCCGCGCGCAAAGTCGAACGCACCGCGACCGGGTACCGGATGACCCTTGAAATTCCGCTCTATGAACTGCCGGATTCGGAATTTTACGGCATCGACCTTGAAATCGACCGGCCGGGGGAGAAGGAAAAAGAGTCCCTCGGCAGCCGCCCGGGGCTCTCGTTCCGCAAGCGTCTCCACTACCACCTCATCCGGATTCCACGGGAGCAAAAGCTTCACAACACCGATTTCTCCGACGCCTCGTACGGCGATCCCGCCTGGTGGTGCTACAGCATTACGCCGGGCATGACGGTCACCGCCGACGGGAAAAACGGGGTTGCCATCACCAACCTCCGGCCGGACAAAGCGGCGGAAAGCGTGATTCAGCAGCAGATTCCGATTCCGCCGGGGAAGTACCGCAGCGGCACGCTGCAGGTCGTCTTACGCTACCGCGACGTCAAAGCGGCGCAACCGGGCCGCGGCCGTCACGGCCTCCTGCTCGCGGTCAACTACAACGGCGGCAACCTCCACTATGCGGAAACCACCCGCAAACAGGATCTGGAAGGGGATGGGGCACGGCAGTTGCGCACCTTCGACTTCAAGATTCCGCCGCGGGTGAACTACCTTGCTCTGCGCATCGGCCTCGGCGCGCACACCACCGGAACCGTCCAGGTGGAGCGGGCCGAACTGATGCTGAACCAGTAATCGAAACACACGAAAGGAACACCACATGAACCGACTTCTTCTCACACTTCTGGCCGCCGCTGCGGCCTCCTCCGTCTCCGCCGCCGCGGTCCGGAATGTCTTCCGCATCGATCTGCAGGGAGACAAGGGGCTTGGAATGGTCTACAAGAACGGCTCCGAAGGCACCACCGGCAGCCAGGCCGGCTGGCTCAAGGAGAAAAAAGATACCCGGCTGATCGTCACCGGACCGATTTCGCAGGAGTGGAAGGAGTTCAGCTTCACCTTCGTGCCCAAGGCGGACGGCAAAGTGAGCATCAACCTCATGAGCGACAATCCGAAATTTCAGGTTTCCTACGACAACATCCGCGTCACCGGCGCGACAATCGCCAACGGCGACTTTGAGACGGCGGCGAAACAGGCCGACCGCCCCGACCGCTGGTGGCCGATGGGCAAACCGGGTTTCGTCAAGGAGGCGCAGGGAGCTTCCGGCAAAAATTTTGTGACCTGCGCCCACAATGACCGCTGGAACCAGCCCATCTCCTGCAAGGCGGGAGAAGCGGTCACCGTCACCTTCCAGGCAAAACTGGCGGAGGCGCCGAAAGCGGCAAAATAATGCAATTCAAGTTTCCTTCCGGCCGCCGGCCGGAAGGAGAGAACTCCTCCTCCCCTCACCCGGCAAATGAACGACCATCAGAAACAGATCTACCGGTATCTGCTCGACCGGATTGCGGCGAACGAGATTTCCATCGGGGACAAACTCCCGACGGAAAATCAGCTGGCGGCGCAGTTTTCCACCGGGCGGCTCAACGCACACTACGCGGTCAAGGCACTCGAACGTGCGGGCATCCTCCGTTGCGACCGCCGCCGCGGCACCACTCTGCTGCGCTGTCCGCAGGAGTATGAGCTCGGTCAGCTTCTGCTGCCGGTCAGCCGCAAGGTGTGCGTGCTCAATCACAGTCAGCTCAACTACCGGAACATCCACTGGAACGACCGGATTCTCATCCCGCTGCGCACCATGCTGGCACGGCACCGGATCGACTTCGAAGAGCGGCTGATCGACGACTCGATGACGCCGGAACACTACCAGCAGGTGCTGTTCGAACTCATCCGGCAGGGGTGCGGCGGACTGGTGGTCGTGCCGGGCGGCAACTGGGACCGAATTCTGGCGGACCGCCCGGAACTGCTGTTCCGTTTCCGCAACCACATCCACCTCTTCGACCGCGGGGGGATCATGCCGGACTGCTCCTGGTGCAATATCGTAGGCATCAACAACATAAGAGATGGAGCACTCGCGCTGGAAACCGCGATGGGAACCCATCCGGCACGGGTGGTCTTCTGCCTGCTTTCGGTACGGCACTCCCGCTTCCAGCTGGAGCGCTACCGCGGCATCGAAGAGAGCATGCCGCGCTATGGAAAAGAGGCGGTCGAACTCTCCACCTACCAGCCGGACGAAACGGGGCACTATCCGCAGTTCGCCCGGGATTTCGTACCGAACACCGCCTTCATCGCCTGCAACGACCGCGCCGCCGCCCGGCTGATCGACACCGCCCGCGCCGCCGGCTACGAACCGGGGCGCGACTACAAGCTCATCTCCTTCGACGACGACCGGCGTTTCGCCGATTACCACTTGACAACCCTCTCCCCCAATCTGGAGCTGATCGCGCAACTGCTCGCGGAGGAACTGATCGCCGCCATCGACGGGCGGCACCCCGATTTCACCAGCACGCACCGGATCATCTCGAAAGTGATCCGTCGAGATACCATGTAACCCCGAACGGAGTAATATGAGGACCCGTTATCATGACTCATGACACCTTTACGCTCGATTTTCCCCTCTCCCGGCAACATACCGGCCTGCCGATCGCAAACGGCAGTCTCGGCGTTCTCCTCTGGGGAGGCGGCAGAGAACTTCAGCTGACCGCCGCCCTGGAAGCGTGCTGGGATCACCGCTTTTCGGAAAAACTCCGGAAACCGATCCCCTATGACGACCTCGTCGCCGCCTGGACTCCGGAGTCCGTCGACGAGGTCAACCGCCTGTTGCGGGAAAACAGCGGCCCGGAACAGCCCCGTTTGACCGGCACCCGCTACTGGTGCAGCACCCGGGTCGGCGGCGGCACATTCACACTCCAGCTCGCCGCCGAACTCGAACAAATTGAGCTGGAGTACGCCACCGGAACCGTCACCATCCGGACGGCCGCCGGAAATCTCACGCTGGAACTCGATCTCGCCACCGACCAGCTCTCCATCGCCGATCCGGCCGGAATCATCCGCTCCGTCGAACCGCATCCGATGTGGGAGAAACTTCACGACTTCTTTGAAGAGGGCAGATTCCAGGCGCCGGAACGGTTTGAAGGCGGCTGGTTCCAACCCTGTCCGGCCGATCCCGGATGCTGGATGCAACTCAGGAAAGTTCCGGGCGGCTGGCGCCTCTCCGCCGCCCTGCAGCGGGACAGCCGCGCACCGGAGCTGCCGGAACCCGACCCGGAGGCGGCGCACGCCTGGTGGAACCGCTACTGGCAGGAGGTCCCCACCTTGAACCTGCCGGATGAGACGCTCAACCGTTTCTACCGGCTCGCTCTCTACAAATTCGCCGCCTCGACCATGCCCGGCAAAGTGCCCTGCACCCTGCAGGGAGCCTGGCAGGAGGACTATCAGGCACCCCGCTGGAGCAACGACTATCACTTCAACGTCAACGTCCAGCAGGTCTATTCGCTGGCACTGCCGACCGGGCGCTTCGAACATATGCTGCCGCTCTTCGACATGCTCGAATCCGAAGCGTCGCAGCGGACCATGCGGGAAAACGCCCGCTTTCTATTCGGCATCGACGACGGCCTTCTGCTCACCCACGCGGTCGATGACCGCTGCATGCAGGTCGGCGGCTGTGCCGCAGGTTCGATGCTCGACTTCGTCTGCGGCGGCTGGATGGCGATGCTCTACTGGCTCTACTATCGCTACACCGGCGACCGGGAGTTTCTCCGCCACCGCGCCATGCCCTTCATGCGGGGGGTGATGAACGTCTTCCGCGCGGCGATGCGCGAGGATTCCGACGGGAAGCTGATGATTCCGCTGGCCATCTCCGCCGAATACGGCTGCACCTTCCCGGTCATCCGCAACGGGAAACCGTGTCACCAGAACGCCGGGAAGAATCCGTCGAACCAGCTCACCTGCTGTCACGCGCTGGCCAACGCCCTGATCGCCGGCGCCGCCGCACTCGGCGAAGAAGCGGATCCTGCCTGGCGGGAGATCCAGCAGCGTCTGCCCCGCTTCTCCACCATCAACGGGCGCGTCGCCATCTGGGAGGGGCAGGATCTCGACGTCTGCCACCGCCACCATTCGCATCTCTCGATGATCTATCCCTTCGACCTCACCGCGGAACTGACGCCCGAAGAGACGGAGGAGGTGGATCAGGCGATCGAACACTGGATCTGGCGCGGCGCGGGGCAGTGGAGCGAATGGTGCTACCCGTGGGCGATGATCCTGCAGAGCCGCTGGGGAATGCAGGAGGCGCCCTCGGTCCTCCTCGAAGTGTGGAAACGGCTCTTCCTCAACGAGAGTCTGGCGACGGTCTACCTGCCGAAGTTCCGCGGTCTCTCCTCGCACCGCCGGGCGGACGCCCTCAAGCCGAAGGAGACCAACGAGGTGATGCAGCTCGACGGCACGATGGCCGGAGCGACCGCTCTGCTGGAACTGACCATCCACGAACGCGGCGGCGTGATCGAACTCTTTCCGGGAATTCCGGAGATCTGGCCGGATGTGGAGTTCACCAACGTGCACCTGCCCGGCGGCCTGGTCGCGAGCGGTGTGCGCCGGAATGGAACACTGCGCAGTTTCCGGTTGAGCTCGACCGCGGCCCAGCGGGTCCGTCTCCGCTTCCGCCCCGACGGCGAGATCGAAGAGTTCCACTTGTCGCCGGAAAATCCGCTGGCCCTGGAATTCCGGGATTGAAAAGCGGAAAATCCGCATTACATTATTCCCGGAGTTCAAAAACAACCGGCCGGCCTCCCGCCGCCAGAAAGAGGGTTTTGATGATGAGTTACGCAATCAACCGGCAAATCCGCCCGGAAGTGGGGAAAGAGACACTCTCCCTCGCCATCGCGGGCGACACCTGCCCGCGCGGCACCGCCGCGACAGAGGTTTCCGCGGGCCGCTCCGGCGAAATCCTTGAACAGGTCAGAACGTTTCTCGACAACGCGGACCTTCGCCTGGTGCAGTGGGAGACGCCGCTCACCGATGCCGATACGCCGATCTGCAAATCAGGCCCGAACATCCGCTGCGCGCCGGATGCGGTAAAACTGCTGCAGGCGGGCCGCTTCGACGTCGCCTTGCTCGCCAACAACCACATCGGCGACTACGGGCCGGAGGCGGTCAACGAGACGATCGCCCGGCTTCACGCCGCCGGCATTCAGACCGTCGGTGCCGGCAGTGATCTGGCGGAGGCCCGCCGTCCGCTCCGCATCCGCCGGAACGGCCTGTCCCTGAGCATCCTCAACGTGGCGGAGCACGAATTCGGCACCGCGACGCCGGCGACGCCCGGCTCCAATCCGCTCGACATCGCGCCGCTGCTGCTGCAGATTGCCCGGGAACGCCGGGCGGGCAACCTCGTGCTGGTCGTGAGCCACGGCGGCAACGAGTTCAATCCGGTTCCCTCGCCCCGCATGGTCGGCAACTGCCGCGCCTTCGTCGAAGCGGGCGCGTCGGCGGTGGTCAACATCCACACCCACTGTCCGCAGGGGATGGAGGTCTATCAGGGGGCGCCGATCGTCTACAGCACCGGGAACTTCTTCTTCCCGATGCGGGAACAGCAGCCGTTCGACCCGGACAACCTCTGGTACACCGGTTACGTGCCGCAGTTCACCTTCGACCGCAACGGAGCGGTGGCGGTGGCGATTCTCCCCTGCCGTTTCCTCGAATCGCCGTGGCGGGTTGAGCCGCTCGACGAAAAAGCGGTTCGCCGCTTCAGCGAATACTTCGACACGCTGAGCAATCTCATCGCGGAAACTACCCCCTGTTTCGAAGCGTGGTGCACCATCGTCGGCGGCTGGAACCTCGAAAGCATCCGCCGGGCGACGGAAGGGGTTCCGTTCGCCGATTCCGCCGCACAGGAGGTGCGCCGGCAGATTCTGCCGTTGCGCAACCTCTTCACCTGCGAGGCGCACAAGGAGATGATGGACACCTACCTGCGTCTGATCGAAACCGGCCGCCTCGCCGCCGCCGCGGAAAAGGCGGCGCTGCTCAAACAGCTTCAGCGCCCCGGTCTCTACACGGAATAAACGCAGAAAAGCGGAACGGAACGGCACCCCGGTTCCGTTCCGCTCCGCAAAATCCACGCATCCGGCAAGGGAGGAGGTTTCATGGACTGGCTCAAAATACTGGAAAACGCCGTCTATCTGCTCGCGCTGCTCAATCCGCCGAGCAAGATCCTCTTTCTCTCAACCTACGAGCCGGAACTTGAAATGCGCCAGATCTGGGAGCTTTCGTGGAAGTCCTCGCTCGCGGCGCTGCTGATGCTGATCGCCTTCGCCATCGTCGGGCAGTTCGTGCTGGAGCAAATTTTCCGGATCAGCCTCTACTCGCTCAAGATCACCGGCGGACTGGTGATCTTCTTCATCGGCTGGCTGGCGGTCCGGGAGGGGAAGTTCTTCCAGAAGCGGGAGAATGAACTGCGCAACGACTTCACCGAACTTTCGATCGTGCCGCTGGCCGCGCCGCTGATCGCCGGACCCGGCACGATCACCATCGCGATCTCCTTCTCGGCGCAGTACGGCCACCTCTCGTGCATCACCTCGCTGGTGCTGGCGATCTTCGCCAACTTCGTGCTGATGCTCTTCTCCCGCCCGTTTAGCAAACTCTTCCAGAAGCTCCACCTGGTCGGGCCGCTGATCCGGATCACCGGGCTGATCGTCTCGGCGGTGGCGGTTCAGATGATCCTCGACGGCGCCGGAGAGTGGCTCTCTAACACGCTCCGCTGATGCGGTTCGTCGCGCCCCCCGCCTGATTTATCGGACAATCCGGCCGGAATTTCTGGCAAAATCCCGGAACAATGCTATATTCTTCAAAAAGGCGGGATTCTACTTTCCGCCGACCGGAGACAACGTCGAACCATGATTCTGAAAGGCCCCCTCTCCGCAGCGCGCCAGGCAAGTTCGCAGCGGAATTACTGTATCTTCAACGCGATCAACGGCCTCTCCTATATGTGCCTCGGAGAGACCGTGCTGATCCTGCTCGCCGTCCGGCTGGAGTGCCCCGACTACTTCATCTCCGCCCTCGGCGCCATGATCTACTTCGGGTACCTCCTCCTGCCGCTCGGCAAGGTCGTCGCCGCCCGGGTCGGCGCCGCCAGAAGTCAGTCGATCTTCTGGATGGCCCGCAACGCCGCGGCGCTGACGGTCGCCTCGGCGCCGCTGTTCTGCTTCTTCGATATGCGTCCGGCGGCGATGGTGCTGCTGTTGACCGGCGCCTTTCTCTTTTACGGCTTCCGGGCGGCGGGTCTGGTGATGTCGCAGCCGCTCATCGGCGAAATCACCGACGACCTATCCCGCCCCCGGGTCATCGCCGTCAGCATCGGCCTCTTCTACCTCTCCTGTCTCATCGCGCTGCTCGCCATCAGTTTTATCCTGCGGCTGAATTCCAGTCTGTGGGTGCTCACCGCGATCATCGTGGTCGGCGCCTGCTGCGGCTTCACCGCGTCCCGTTACGTCAGCCGCATCGACGAGACCGAAAGCCTGCGCAATTCCGCCTGCAAGCCGATTTTTCAAGATTGTCTTGCCGTGTTCCGCGACACCACGCTCCGGCGGCTGATCTTCTCCGGATTTCTCGTCAACCTTGCGATCATCATGACCATACCGGTTTCGATGCTGGCGCTCAAACGCGGCTACCATGTCAGCGACACCGATGCGCTGCTCTTTGCGCTGGTCCAGTTCGGCGCCTGCGCCGGCATGTCTTTTCTCTCCGGAAAAGTCGCCGTCTCCATCGGTCCGCGCAAGATGATTCTGCTCGCCTATGCGGGAATGATGCTGATCGGCATCCTCTGGCTCTGCGCTCCCGCCGGCCGGAACAACGCCTTCCTCTGCCTGCCGTTTCTCGTCGCCGGAACCGTTTTCGTCGGCTCGAGCAACGCGATCACCCACTACTTTCTGCAGACCACTCCGCCGGAGAAGCGGGTGGCCGGCTCGATTTTCATCTCGCTGGTGACCGGCGTCGGCGCCGGAATCTCCGGCATGGCGCTGGCCGGACTCCTGTTCGGCTGGTGTACCGGCGGGCAGTCGGATTCCCCCGGCGGCTATCAGGCCTACTTTGCGATCGTCACGCTGCTGCTCGCCCCCGGATTCTGGCTCATCCGGCGTCTGCCGCCGCTGCCGATGGAGAAGCGAAAAATTCGCAAAAGCTGGTTGGAAATCGTATAATCGTCGCACTTGACGGGCCATTTTGTCACAGGAATCGTGTCAATCTGGCGCGATTCCACGGTGCAGTGCCGGTTCAAAAGCCGGAATTTTCCGGAAACGGCTCCCGCTGCCGCCCTTTTCCGGCCGGAAGCAGAACTGGCACGCCTCTTGCTTGCAACCGGTCGAATCGATAAGAATCGACCATAAAAAGGAGAGTGAGATTATGAATATGGAAAAACTTACCACGAAAAGCAGGGAAGCCCTGATGGCTGCCCACAATCTCGCCATCGAGAATTCCAATACCGAACTGCGAAACATCCACGTCCTCGCCGCCCTGATGCGCCAGGAGGACGGTCTGGTTCCCTCCATTCTGGAAAAGCTCGGCATCAACCGCCGCCTCTTCGAGAATCAGGTGGATCAGGCGTTGTCCGAACTGCCCCGCGTCTCCGGGTCCCAGGCGCAGGAGATCTACAACTCCCGCGAATTCAGCTCGCTTCTGGTGGAAGCCGCCCGTCAGGCCGAGGCGATGCAGGATGAATACATCAGCGTCGAACACCTGTTTCTGGCGATGTTCGCCGCCTCCGGTTCCTCCGCGGCGGAGTTGCTGAACGCGGCCGGCCTCACCGCCGACCGCGTGCTGCAGGCGCTCCAGACCATCCGGGGCAACCAGCGGGTCACCTCGGCGGATCCGGAGAGCACCTTCGAGGCGCTCAAGAAGTATTCGCGCGACCTCACCCAGATGGCGATGCAGGACAAGCTCGACCCGGTCATCGGCCGTGACGACGAAATCCGGCGGGTGATCCAGATCCTGTCGCGCCGTACCAAGAACAACCCGGTGCTGATCGGCGAACCCGGCGTCGGCAAAACCGCCATCGTCGAAGGACTCGCCCGCCGTGTGGTGCGCGGAGACGTTCCGGAAAACCTCAAGAACCGGCAGGTCGTCGCCCTCGACATGGGCGCGCTGATCGCCGGCGCCAAGTACCGGGGCGAATTCGAAGAGCGGCTCAAGGCGGTGCTGAAAGAGGTCACGGCCTCCGAAGGCAAAGTGATCCTCTTCATCGATGAGTTGCACACCGTCGTCGGCGCCGGAGCCAGCGAGGGCTCGATGGACGCGGGCAACCTGCTCAAACCGATGCTCGCCCGCGGCGAACTGCACTGCATCGGCGCGACCACGCTCGACGAGTACCGCAAGTACATCGAGAAGGACGCCGCGCTGGAACGGCGGTTCCAGTCGGTGCTGGTCAATCCGCCGTCGGTGGAGGACACCATTTCGATCCTGCGCGGACTGCGTGAGCGCTACGAACTGCACCACGGCGTGAAGCTGCGGGACAGCGCGCTGGTCGCCGCCGCGGTTCTCTCGGACAAATACATCGCCGACCGGTTCCTGCCGGACAAAGCGATCGACCTGGTCGATGAAGCCGCCGCCGCACTGCGCACCGAGATCGACAGCTCGCCGACCGAACTTGACGAGAACGAGCGCCGCGTCATGCAGCTCGAAATCGAAATCACCGGTCTGCGCAACGAAAAGGACGCCGCCTCGATCAAGCGTCGCGAGACGCTCGAAGCGGAGGTCGCCGAACTCAAGGAGGTCGGCAAGTCGTTGCGCGCCCGCTATGAGAACGAGAAGAAGGCGATCACCGATCTGCGCACCTTGCGCGAATCGCTCGATACCGCCAAGGCGAAACTGGAAAAGGCCACCCGCGAGTACAACTACGAGGAGGCCGCCAAGCTCCAGCACGGAATCATTCCGGGCATCGAGCACCAGATCGCCGATGCGGAACGCAAGATCAAGGAGAGCGGAGACTCCCGTCTGCTCAAGGAGGAGGTGGACGAAGAGGACATCGCCGCGATCATCAGCCGCTGGACACACATTCCAGTGAGCAAGCTTGTCCAGAGCGAGAAAGAGAAACTCCTCGCCCTCGGCGGACGGCTCCACGAACGGGTGGTCGGGCAGGACGAGGCGGTGACCGCGGTCGCCGATGCGGTGCTCCGCGCCCGGGCCGGGTTGAAGGACCCGAACCGGCCGATCGCCAGCTTCATCTTCCTCGGGCCCACCGGCGTCGGCAAGACCGAGCTGGCGCGGACCCTCGCCGCCGACCTCTTCGACGACGAGCGGGCGATGGTGCGGATCGACATGTCCGAGTACATGGAGAAGTTCAGTGTGTCGCGTCTGGTCGGCGCGCCTCCCGGCTACGTCGGGTACGAGGAGGGCGGTCAGCTCTCCGAGGCGGTCCGGCGGCGGCCCTACTCGGTGGTGCTCTTCGATGAAATCGAAAAGGCGCATCCGGATGTCTTCAACATCCTGCTGCAGATTCTGGAAGACGGCATCGTCACCGATTCGCAGGGACGCACGGTCAGCTTCAAGAATACGATCATCATCATGACCAGCAACATCGGCAGCGACCGGATCCTTGCACACAAGGGCCACGTCGAGGAGCTGAAAGATGAGCTCTTCGGAGAACTGCGGCAGCACTTCCGGCCGGAGTTCCTGAACCGGGTGGACGAGATCCTGATCTTCCACGCGCTGGACAAGTCGCAGATCTTGAACATCGTCGGCATCCAGCTCCGCCGGCTGGAGGAGCGGCTGAAAGCGCAGGATATCTCGCTGGAGGTCACCGACCAGGCGAAGCAGTACATCGCCGACGAGGGGTACGACCCGAGCTTCGGTGCCCGGCCGCTGAAGCGGGCGATCATCCGGCTGGTGGAGACACCGGTCTCCCGGAAGATCATCGCGGGCGAAATCCAGCCGCAGTCGCACCTGGTCATCGACAAGGGTGCGGACGGGCTGACCTTCAGCTCGGCCATCGAGCCGGAAGTGGTGGAGTAACCCCTCCGGCCTTCAGGGCGAACGCCATTCACGGCGAATCCGACAAAAACGGATTCGCCGTTTTTGTATTCTCTCAGCGGGACAGAGAGTAGAGGAAGAGACGTGTGCCGAACCCTTCCGGCAGTTCAAAACGCTCCGTCACCTGCCAACGGATGGTACGCCCCGCGCAGAGCTGTTCGAGCGCCGGCAGATCCTCCGCCGCCTGTTCGGGGGTCTTGTAGAGGATGAAGCGCCCGTGCCGGTTGGTGAAATTCCCGGCGTCCTTCCAGATCACCGGCGCCGGAGCCACCGCACGGGCGGTCACCACGTCGAATCGGGATTTGAACTCCCCCTTGCGGTTGAGTTCGCAGGAGCGCCCGGTCACCACACGTACGTTGTCGAGTTCGAGCAGCCGGGCCGCCCGTTCGACAAACGCCGCCTTCTTGCCGGTGGAGTCGATCGGGGTGAGCAGAAGATTGGGGAACGCCAGCGCCAGCACCAGCGAGGGGAATCCCGCGCCGCAGCCGATGTCCGCCACCCGCAGCCGCGCCTCCCGGAATTCCGGGAAGTACCGGGCGATCGCCAGCGAGTCGGCCACGTGTTTCACGGCGAACTCTTCGACGCCGGTAATCCGGGTCAGATTCAGCGTCCGGTTGGTTTCCAGCAGATAGTCGCGGAAAAGGTTGCAGCGTTCGACAAACCGCTCCGGCTCCGCCACGCCGCACTCCGCGGCATAGGATGCAAGATCGAACGCCATCGTCACCGCCCTCCGGTCAACACCGCCGCAACCAGCATCGCCGCCGCCAGCACGATCAGAAATCCGGCGCTCGCCCAGCGCCACCGCGGATTGCCGCAGCAGAGCCGGATCCAGTCGCGCAACGCGCACGGACGCCCCGAGACCCAGATGCCGCCGAACCCGAAAATCCACGCAAGCAGAGCGAGAACCGGCGTTCCCGCCGCGTGCACGTTGAACGACTCGTGCACCAGATAGTAGGCCCACAGGATCATCGAACCGCCAATTGCGCGCGCCAGCAGATAGTCGAGAAAGAAGTAGGAGAGCACCGGCACGATCACCGCCAGCGGCCAGAGCAGCGGCAGCAGGAATCCGGGCGACACCACCTGCGCATGGGAGACGCAGAGCCCCAGCGCGACCCAGCCGAGCAGAAGTCCGCCGAGGCGGTTGCGCGGCCAGGATTCGAACCGGGCGAGATTCCCGGGCGAGAGCCGCAGTGTCCACCCGGCAACTGCAAGCAGAAGAATGCCGCCGACGGCGGAAGCGGTGCGGTAGAGGAGAAGTTCATTCATGGCATGTTGTTCCTTTGTAATTTTCCCGCCAGTGGTCGATCATCCGCCGGGCGATTGAGCCCGGCTGGGGCACTTCGGGCATATCCGCCGGCGTGTAGAATCCGGCGGCGGTGATTTCCGTCATATCCGGCACCGGCGCCGCCCCCTCCTCCGCCAGTTCGGCGGTGAATCCCGCCATCAGCGAATTCGGATAGGGCCAGCTCTGGCTGGCGAAGTAGCGGATGTTCTTCACCTCGAGCTTCACCTCCTCCCGGAGCTCCCGGCGCACCGCCTCCTCCATCGTTTCGCCCGCCTCGACGAAACCGGCGACCAGCCCGTGCATGTTCCCCCGGAACTTCGCGTTGTGCGCCAGAAGCAGCCGCCCCGCCCCGTCGGTCACCGCCACGATGATCGCCGGTGCGATCACCGGGTAGAAGAGCGCCCCGCAGGCCTCGCACTGGCGGGCGCACTCGGTGGCGTGATCGATCAGAGGGGCGCCGCAACGGCCGCAGAACCGGTGGTTCCGCCGCCAGAAGGCGAGCTCGCGGCCGCGGCAGACCGCGATCTCCTCGGCGCCGCCGAGCAGGAGGCGCGCCGAACGCAGATCGACCGGACGCAGCGGTTCCGGCACCGGCGCATCCTGCGGCAGTGGAATCACCGAACACTCAAAGCGGTCGATCCTGCCGATCAGCAACCGTTCCGAACCGGCGAGCGCCGGCGGCAGTTCCGCGACGGTCGGCAGCCGGAGCGAATCGGGAGCCTCCTCGACCAGAACCAATGCGTCTCCCCGGAGCGCGACCACCAGCTCCTCCGGAGAAACCGCCTCGCGGCGCAGTTCCGCCGCGGTGGGGATGAATCGTCTCATGGCCGCACCTCCCCGTCAAGCCGGAAAAATTCCCGTCCGTTCCGGGTCGTCAGCCGGGCGATCTCCTCCACCGTCCGCCCCCGCTCGACCGCAATCTGCGCGGCCACCAGAATGAGATAACCGGGGTGATTCGTCGAACCGCGATGCGGCACCGGAGCAAGATAGGGGGAATCGGTCTCGATCAGCAGACGGTCGTCCGGAATCACCCGGAGCGCCTCGCGGATGTTTTCCGCCCGTTTGAAGGTGACCATGCCGGTCACTCCGCAGTAGCCGCCGAGTACGAGAAATTTCTCCGCCCACGCCGGGGTTCCGGCGAAGCAGTGCACGACGAACCGCCCGCCCGCCGCGGCGAAGTCGCGCAGCAGATCGTACGCGTCGGCGTAGGCATCCTCCGCACCATCCCGGTCGCGGATGTGGATGATCGCCGGCAGATTCCATTCGAGCGCCAGCTTGAGAAACTCCTCGAGCACGCTGCGCTGCACATCGCGGGGGGACTCCTCATAGTAGTAGTCGAGCCCCAGCTCGCCGACCGCGACGAGACGGGGATGGCCGCGGAACGAAGAGAAGTCCTGCGCCTCCTGCCGGTAGCTCTCCGCCTGGTGCGGATGCACTCCGGCGGCGAACCAGGCGTCGGGGGCCACCTGGGCAAACTCCCGCGCCCGGCAGCTTTCGAGATAATCCCCGCCGACCGCCAGCAGGAGAATGCGGTCGACCGCCCCCCAGCTGTTCTGCGGAGGCACCGCAAGTTCCGCGGAGATCATCCGGCAGAACTCCAGCGGCGAACTCTCGCCGTAATAGTGAAAATGTGTATCGAAAATCTCCATGAATGTTCACCTCTTTTGCTTGAACAACCCATCAAAAATATACCGCAGCTCCCGCAGTGTCTCCTTCGGCGAGAGGTCGTGGATCAGCAGGGCCGGTTCCCCGTCGGAATCCGTGCCGAAATCGACCAGTTTGAGCGCCTGAATCCGGCGGATGAAATCACTGACTCCGGCTGTTGCTCCCCGCTGAAGATCGATCTCCGGGCGGGTCAGCGTGCCGCGAACCGGCAGTGTCAGCGGAATGCCGCCGATGGAGAGCTGCGACTCCAGCTGAAGTTTCTGTTCGCTCCCGAGCTGAAACCGGCCGGAAAATCCAATCCGGTCGATCCAGTCGCCGAGGAAACGGCACTCCCGCACGATCACCTCGCCGTGATCGGCGGAGAGATCCAGATCCCCGGAGGAGAACTGAATCGTCCGCAGTGTCTGCTGCAGGGAGGACGCGCTGAAGATCCTGCCCGGCAGAGCCGCCAGCTCATCTGGCATCAGCGTGGAAAGTTTCCCCGCCAGATCCACCGGCAGCAGAAGCAGACGGCCGAACAGCGTGTTGGCAACTCCGTTCGGAATGACGACATTGCGCAGTTTCATCCGGAAATACCCGGAAAGGGTGTTGAGAAATCCGTTCTCCCGCCCGTCATCCAGCCAGGACAGACGCGTATTGAGCGACGAAAGCACCCCTTCGAACCCGTCATCGCGGACTCCGGCAAGCAGCTCCAGCAGCGGACGGCACGCCAGGCGGTCGTCGCCGCGCACCGCCAGTTCGCCCCGGATCCCCTCCGGCCGGCTGGAGGCGCGCACCTCCGCATCGAACCGCGCGCCATTCAAGGTGAAGTTGAGATATTCGGAGCGCGCCTCCCCCTCCTTCAGCCGGAACCTGCCCTCCAGCGTCGCCTCCAGCTCCGGCGCGAGGCGGAGTTTTTCAAACCGGCAGCCGAAATCCACCGGACGGCGGCCGAAAAAGAGCGCGGGGATCCGCCGCCCGGCAGGACGAGCCCCGGCCCGGAGCGTCTCCGCCGGCGCCCCGTCCCCGCGCGGCGCGGTCTCCTCCCCTTCGGAGGAGCGAAACGCTCCGTCGCGGGAGAAGAGCTTCAAAAGTTCCCCCAGTTCGACCCGCGGCGACGAGAGCCGGACGGCAACCGGTCCATCCTCCTGGAAGCGGTCCACCCGGCACTCGCCGGTGAAATCCGCCAGCGGCAGTTCCGCACGATTGAATTTCAGCTGAAAGTTTCGCACGGCCCACTGCCGCGGCGAACTTTCAAATACGGCCAGCAAGCGGCCGTTGCAGGGCAGCTCCTCCCGGGTTGCCGCCAGCCAGCGGGAACACTCCAGCGCCACCGCCGCCCGGAACGCTTCAAAATGGTTCTGCGCCGTCACCTGAACTTTGCCGGTCAGCTGTGCCTCCCGCGCCAGCGTCGGCGAGAAAAGTTTGAGAAACTGCTCGTTGAGGTAGCGCAGCTGCCACTCCCCCCGGTAGCGTCCCTCCTGAAACTGAAAGGTTCCGGGGCACTCCAGCCGCAGAGCGGGGCGGCCGTGACGGCGCAGATAGAAATCCGCCGTCTTGATCTCCACCGTGTTGAAATCGGGGAAATACAAAGAGAGGCGGTTCTGCACCCCGAATCCGGAGAACTCCTTCGCGCCGCATCGCAAGCCGATTCCGTCGAGGGCGCACTCCCCGTCGATCACGCCGCCGTCGAGCTGACGGTTCAACCGTCCGGTCAAGGCGCACTGAAATTCTCCGGCCAGCACCCTGCCCCGCTCCGGAGGCAGAAACGGATTGACCAACGAGAGCGGTCCGGCGCAACGGAAGGAAAACTCCGGCCCGTGATTCAACGTTCCGCTCTGCGGAAACCAGGAGAAGGAGTTCAGCTGAAGCGTCGCAAACGGTTTCCCCGCCCGTTCCGCCGTCAGCTTGCCGTCGCGAATGTGAACACTCCTCCCGCCGTCGGCAAAGGCGACCGCCGCGCTCAGGTCCGCCGGAGAGACGCCCGCCCGCCGCCAGATTGCGACAAAAGGCGCGCATGCCGGCTCAAACCAAGTCGCCAGCTCCGGCACCAGCCGCTCAAACCGCAACTGCAGTTCCGCTTCGCCCCGTCGCAGAGATCCCTTGCCGGAACAGGCGAGCGCGCCGATCTCCTGCGCCTCCTTCTGCAGCGAGAGCGTGACGCTGTTCGCCTGAAAATCGAAATTGCGCCGCAGTTGCAGATCCAGCCCGAACAGCGCCTCATCCGCCGGAATCCGGCGGCCGCCGATTTCGCCCCGCCCCTTCTCCAACCGGCCGTTGCCGAGCACGCCGACCGAGGAGAGATTATGCCGACACAGCAGCTGAACCTTGCCCGACAGCTGCCCCCCGATGCCGCGGACGGGGGAGTCGCCGGGCAGAGCAAACCGCAGGAGTTGCAGGTCAAAGCGGTCCAGAACCAGATCGAATTCGGCATTTTCCCGCTTTTCATCCGCCCGCGTCAACCAGCTGTAGCGGACCGGCCGGCGCAGCCGCAACGACGCACTCTCCCGGCCGCCGGCCGTCATCGTTGCGGAAAAGCGGGCAAGATCGATCTCGCTTCGGTTGAGATCCACCACCGCCCGATGGGTCACGTCGAGGCGGAAATCCGGGACATCGATCCGTTCCAGACCGAAAATCGCCTCGCCGGTCCGCGTGAGCCGGATCATTCCGTCGGAAGAGAAGCGGCGGTCGCCGTAGGAGAATTTGCCGCGGCACTCCAGCGTCGCCTCCCCCGGATTGAAGCCCAGCCCGAGATCGGTGCAGACCGCCAGCACCTCCGGCGAGACCGTTCCCCGGGTGAAGTCGGCGCGAATGGAGAAGGGCGCCCACTGCATCGCCCCGGAAAGATCGATGACACTGCGCGGTTCGCCGTTCCGGGACTGCACCAGATGAAATTGCTCCACGTCGACGCCGCGCCCCCTCGCCCGGGCCTTCATCTCGAGCGACAGAGCTCCGCCGTGCAGCTCCGCGCCGCCGACCCGCCCCGCGAGCCCGGCCAGTTCACACTTCAGCTCGAGTGATTCCGGGAACAGCGCCTCGTTGAGATTGGAGTTCAGCACGAGCGTCATCCGCCCGTCATCCACCTGACTGGCCCGGCTGGTCGCCAGTTTCACCCGGCCGGAGAGTTCCGCGGAAAACAACTCCCCGTTGCGGAAGACGGGCGCACTGCCGGAGAGGTTGGAAAGTTCAAACGCCCCCCCCGCGCCGGTTTGCCCGTACACCAGCATCAGCCGGGAATCGACAATCCGGATTTGCGAAAGATCGAATTGGAGCGGCTTTTTCCGTTGCGTCTCCGGGTCCCGCCGCACCGCGGATTCGGCAGGCTCCTCCGGCGTTTTCCCGGAGCTGTCCTGCGCCCGCGGCCGGAAACAGCTCCAGCCGCCGGGCACCCGGAACAGAGTGAATTCCCCCCGTTCAACCAGAATCTCCGAAAATTTCAGCGTCCCGCCGAACAGCTCCGGCAACCCGTAGCGGAACGCCGCGCGGCCGGCGGAGAAACAGGGGGCATCCGCCGGCCCGATCCGCAGATTTTCCGCCTCCAGGCGGGAGGAAAAACAGGACCAGTTCACCTGATCCGCTACAATTTCGATTCCGGCACGGCGCGAAACCGCCGGCAGAACAACCCGGCTCAGAAAAAATGAGCCGCAAAGAAAGAACCCGGTGAAAATTCCCGCAAGAACCACCGGGATCGCTCCGAGCAGAGTGTATTTAACCGGCCTTCTCATCGCCCGGATGGAGGGATTTCCCTTCAGCGGGCAAAGACCCGCTCCAGCTCTTTCTGGAACGCTTCAATATCCGCCTGCGTCGGCTTCTCCCCGCGCAGATTCTCCAGCCCCAGCCGCCCGAACTGGTCGACGTACCATTCGGCGGAGGAGCCGGAAGCGAACTTCACCGTACCGGAGAGCGCCGTTCCCGGACGGACCAGCTTGCTCACCTCCACCACGGTCTTCCCGTCCCCGGGCACCGCTTCCACGTCGGGTTCGAGCGCGTCTCCGCCCTCGGCGCCCGCCTTCGCCTCAGCCTCCTTCGCCGCTTCCGCCGCGGCTTTCTCCTCGGCCTTCGCCTTCGCCTGCGCCTTCGGGTCGTGTGCGTTCCAGTCGATGCCGTCCAGCTCGGACGCCATGATCCGGATGTCCATATAGGTCAGTTTCTGATTGAACTTCTCATTGACCAGCTGCTGCAGGTCGGAAAGGGATGTGCCTTTCGCGATCTCTCCGGCCATGAACCGTTTGACTTCGAGTTCCATTTCCTTTTCCATCACGGCTGTCTCCTCCTGGAATTATTTTTCTTGCCGGCCCTCTTTTCCGCCGGACGGCGGCGCGGTCTCTCCTCGCGGCGGATGCTCTCCACCTTCTTCGGCCGGGCCCGCAATTCGAGCTCGATCGGCAGCCCGGTCAGCCCGAACGCCTGCCGAAGCACATTCTTGAGAAAAGTCAGGTAATTCTCCGCACAGTAGGCCGGATTGTTGACGAAAAGCAGAATCCGCGGCGGCTTCATCCCGATCACCGACGCATAAAATAGCTTCAGCGGCGCCGCCCCCGTCACCGGCGGCGTATTCTGCTCCACCGCATCAGCCAGCACCCGGTTGAGCACGCCGGTCGGAATCTTCAGCTCCAGCTGCTCCATCACCTCGGCGATCTGATCGAGCAGCCCGCCGAGATTGGAACGGTCACGCGCACTGATGAACACCGCCGGAGCATAGTTCATCCCCGGCAGAGAGCGGCGCAACTCCGCCTGAAGCTGTTTCAACCGGTGCTCGTCCCGGCAGAGGTCGAACTTGTTCGCCACGATCACGCACCCCTTGCCGGACTCCCGGATCATCGACGCGATCCGGCGGTCCTGCGCGGTCATCCCGTCCGCACTCGCCTCGACCACGAACAGAACCAGATCGGCCCGCGCCACCGCCGCCTGCGCCCGCATCACACTGAAAAATTCGACCACGGTATCCACCTTGGCCTTCTTGCGCAGCCCCGCGGTATCGACCAGCACCGCCGGCCGAAGCTCCCCCTGGTAGCGGATCTGGAAATCCACGTCGATCGCGTCGCGGGTGGTCCCGGCCACGTCGCTCACCATCACGCGCTCCTCGCCGAGCAGCGCGTTGACCAGAGAGGACTTCCCGACATTCGGGCGGCCCACCACCGCAATGTTGACCGGCGCCGGAGCATCCGCGGCGGGTTCGCCCGCCGCCGCCTCTCCCTCCGGCAGCAGCCGGAGCGCCGCTTCCACCAGCGCATTCACGCCGCGGCGATGCAGACAGGAGACCGGATAGACCCGTTCGAAACCGAGCTGCATGAACTCCACGGATTCGCCGTCCAGCTCCGGATTGTCACACTTGTTGGCGGCGAAGAGCACCGGCTTGCCGGAGCTGTGCAGCCGCCGCGCCACCTCTTCGTCGAGCGGCACGATGCCGTCGCGCACGTTCGCCACGAAGATCAGCACGTCGGCGCCCTCGATGGCGAGTTCCACCTGCGCGGCGATGCGACTGTCCCACACATCCACCTTGCGGGACTCCCCGGCGAGCATCCCCAGCCCGCCGGTGTCGATCAGTTCGAAGCGGCGGCCGTTCCGGACCAGCGGCGCCACCACCCGGTCGCGGGTCACGCCGCTCATCTCGTGCACGATCGAGAGCCGCCGCCCGACGATCGCATTGAAAAGCGAGGACTTCCCGACATTCGGACGGCCGACGATCGCAATCGCCGGCACACCGCCGTTTCTGGTTTCCATTGCTTCATTCTGCGGCATGAAATGAGCCCCTCAGCGGAAGGAGTTGACCAGGTCGCGCAGTTCGCGGGCCGCCCGGCCGGCGCCCGCGCCGAACGCTTCGCTCTTGTCGGCGTAGATGATTCCGCGCGACGAGTTGATCGCCAGCCCGCCGCCCGCGGCGTCGCAACCGTAGCGGACCACCTTCTCCACATCGCCCCCCTGCGCGCCGACTCCCGGCACCAGGAAGGGCAGCTCCGGACAGAGTTCGCGGACATGCCGCAGCTCCTCCGGATAGGTCGCGCCGATCACCAGCGCCACGTTGCGATTGTAGTTCCACTTGTCGCGGGCAAGCTCCGCCACATGCTCGTAAACCATCTTGCCGTCGCACATCAAATTCTGCAGGTCGCCGGAATTCGGATTTGAGTTCCGGCAGAGGACCACCACCCCCCGGTCCTCGTAGTCGAGGAACGGTTTGAGCGTGTCGAACCCCATGTAGGGGTTGACCGTCACCGCGTCGGCATTGTACTGCTCGAACGCCTCGCGGGCGTACATCTCCGCGGTCGACCCGATGTCGCTCCGCTTGGCGTCGAGAATCACCGGCATCAGCGGCGCCTGCTCCCGGATGTAGTCGATCGTCATTCTCAACTCGGCCTCCGCCCCCTGACCGGCATAGTAGGCGATCTGCGGCTTGTAGCAGCAGACCCAGTCGCGGGTGGCGTCGATGATCGCCTTGTTGAATTCGAAAATCGGATTCTTCTTCCCCGCCAGGCACGCCGGAAGTTTTTTGAGATCAGGGTCGAGACCGACACAGACCAGGCTGCGGTTGAGCTGGGCCGCGTGTTTGAGTTTTTCGTAGAAGTTCATGATTCCATCCTTGTTTCAATCTCCCCGATACGGGAATTTTTCTCGCGGAAAATATACCACGCCGAACAGGATAACGCAAATCATACGCCGACAAATTCCCCCCCTTTCCCGCGTTTCGCCGGAAAAAACGGAAAATCCTCCGCCCGCCGCAATAAAATCGCCCGTTTCCCCGTTAACTGGAGTGTAACGATCTCTGGGAGGATGGGATGAAATTTGACGCAAAACTGATCCGCACGGCCGCCCTCGGCTTTCTCGCCGGAGCGGTGATCGCCGGCGCAGCGGTGTTTTTCACCGTGTCGCACCTGTTCCGCGAACGCAGCCGGGAAACCTTCGAACTCTATAACGCGACGCTCGCCTCCGCCCGGCTCGCCGCCCTCCAGGTCCTCCGCGACGAAGGGCTCGAAAGCGGCATCGCCCTGCTCGAAAACGCCCTGCTCAACGACCTCAAGGCGCTCGAACTCGACGAGGTGCGCGAGGCCACCAGCCGCATGATGATCGACCGGATCAAAGCCTATCAGAAAGAGCATCCGCCCGCCGTCTTCGGCGATGAGGAGAGCGCCCTCGACAGCGGTGCCGCCCCCGAGGGCATGCCCCCCGCCCGGCAGCCGCGCCGGACTACGGAAGCTGATCGAGCACGTCGTTGATGTCGCCGAGCACCCGCCGGACGTCGCGCGGCATGTCGATGGTGTTGCAGCGGCGCATTCTGTCCCCGTTGCGCCGGGCGGCGAGGACATTGTCCACCTCCTCCAGCGGAGCGACCAAGTTGCGGTAGAGCGCCCGTTTGAAGAGAAGCCCCACCACGAACACCGTGAGCGCCATGAACACCACACCCCACGCGCCGGCGGTGCCGAGGTGACGCGCCCGCGCTTCCGCTTCGATCATCGCCCGACGGTTGCTCGCCGCCAGCTGCCGGATCGCCGCCACGGTCGCCTCACGCGCCGCGCCGTTGCCCAGAAACGCCGCCGGGTAGTTCCGCCGGATCACCTCGATCGCCTGCGGCTCGCCCTCTTCGGTCACGTTGGCTTCCGCGCGCAGAAGCGCCCGGCTGAACCCCTCCCGGAATCCGGTGCCGCCCACCGGGTCGGCCGGCGCTTCGGCCAGCACCGCGAACATCTCCTCGCAGGCCTCCAGCGACTGGCCGTTGCGCGAAAGAATCTCCTCAATCGCCGGCGTCATCCGCATCAGCACCCAGATTGCGCCGAGCGCCATCAGAAGATTCAGCAAAATCAGAAGCCACGCGCCCAACCGGACTGACTGCGCATGCTCCATCTCACACCTCCTTCGCCAGCTTGGCGATCGCCGCCTCGCTCGAAACCACCACCAGCCGGTCGTTCGCCTGCAACGGCTCCGTCGGCGACGGCTGGAGAATCTTGGTCGTGTCACCGCGCCGGATCGCCGCCACGAGCATTCCGAACCGCTTCGGCAGCTCCAGCTCCACCAGTGTCCGGCCGACCATCGACGGGCGCAGGCTGATCTCGGTGAGCAGAAGGTCGCCGCCGATCGGCGTATCCGCGATCACGTTGCGAAACAGCAGCCGGTGCGCAAAACGGTTGCCGAACTCCTCTTCCGGATTGATCACCTGATGAGCCCCGACCAGCTGGAGAATCCGCCGGTGGGTCTTGTCGTTGGCGCGCGCGATCACCAGCGGCGCGCCGAGCTGCCGGAGCAGTGCCGTGGAGAGAATCGACGCCTCCTTCGATTCGTCGCCGATCGCGCAGATCGCCACATCGCGCTGCTCCGGATGAATCCGGGCAAGCTCCGCGGAATCGGTCGCATCCATCGCAATCGCCTCCGCGACGAAAGCGGACGCTTCATCCACCAGCTCCTTCGAACTGTCGATCGCGAGCACTTCGGCCCCCTTCTCCGAAAAGGTCCGCGCCAGCGACATGCCGAACTGGCCGAGACCGATGATGACGATTTGTTGAGCCATATCTGAACCTCCCGGGTTTAGGTGAGCGTGATGTTCGCATCCGGGCAGCTGGACTGCGAACCGTGACGCTCGTCATTGAGCAGCAGAAAAATGGTGAGCGGGCCGATCCGCCCGATGAACATCGTCAGCATGACAATCACCTTGCCGATGGCGTCCAGATGCGCAGTCGCCCCGAGCGACAATCCCACGGTCCCCATCGCCGAGACCGCCTCGAAGATCAGCTCACGCGCCGGAAGCGGCTGCGTGACCAGCAGCATCATCACCGCCGCCAGAAGCACCAGAAAGGCCGCCAGAAGAATCGTCGCCGCCCGCCGCTGAATGCCCGGAGCAATCCGGCGGTTCCGGATGGTGATCCCGTCCCGGTTGGTGATGTCCGCCCAGAAGACCAACGCCAGCACGGCCGCCGTCGTCGTCTTGACGCCGCCCGCCGTACCGCCCGGACTGCCGCCGATGAACATCCAGATCAGCGAAATCAGCACGGTCGAACTGTGCAGTCCGCCGAGTTCGACCGAATTGAATCCGGCCGTGCGCAGCGTCACCGACTGAAAAACCGCGTTGTGAAATTTCGCCGCCGGCGAAAGTCCGGCCAGCACCCCGTTCCACTCCAGCACCAGAAACGCCAGCGTGCCGATTCCGATCAGCCAGGCGGTCGCGGTCAGCGCCAGATGCGCCCCCACCGGCACCGCTCGACCGCGCAGACAGTTCGGCAGCAACACGGCGGTGGCCGGAGCAATTCCGCCGAGCACAATCAGAATCCCCACCGTGTAAAGCAGAAGCGGCGCATTCTGATAGGCGGTCAGATTGCCCGCACAGATCGTGAATCCCGCGTTGCAGAATCCGGAAACAGCGGTAAAAATTCCCTGCTGCAGCGCGAACAGCAGCTCCCCGTCATGCAGGTAGAAGAGGAGCGTCAGAATCACCGCCCCCGCGGCCTCCACCCCGAAGGTGTAAAGAAAGACCAGCTTGAGCGATTCCATGAGGTCGCGCTGCTCGGTATCGGTCATCGAACTCATCAGATGCTCCTGTCGCAAACTCAGCCGCCGCCCCATCACATGGAGCGCGATCGTCGCGATACTCATGATGCCGAGTCCGCCGAGCTGAATCAGAAGAAGCAGAAAAAACTGCCCCAGTCTCGTAAAATCAGCACTGGTGTCGACGACGGTCAGCCCGGTCACGCAGACCGCGCTGGTTGCCGTGAACGCCGCATCCAGCGGAGAAATCCGCACGTTGCCCGCCACCGGCAGCGACAGCAGCAGCGTCCCCGCCGCGCACAACAGCAGAAAGGTGAAAAACATCACCCGGGCCGGGTGCCCCAGCACCACGTCATGCCAGAATGAGCCGCCGCCCGACAACGGCCGGGAACGCTGCATCCAGATCACCGCCGCCGCCGCCCAGAGAAAACAGAGCTCCAGCGCCGCCCCCAGACGGAACGCGGCACAGATGCAGACAATGGCCGCCGCGCCGAAAAGCTGCGGCGCCCGTTTCCCCGTCCTCCGCGCCCAGCTCAGAAACAGAATCAGGGCAATGACGGTCGACGCCGCCAGTGCGCCACGGTAGATCATGGAGTTGCTCTGCACCGAAAACGGAGAAATGAGAATCATGCCGAGAGCGGCGAGAAGCGCCGCCAGCGCCCGCGGCCGGGTGACGTCGAACTCCGCCGGAAACGGCCGCAGATGGAGCTCCCAGAGTGAGAAAAGCGCCCCCAGCACTGCCGCAGAGAGCAGAAGCGTCGCAAATGGATCCCGGACGAGCCACGGCAACGCCACCGCAAACGATCCCAGCCAGAAGAGTGCCGAACAGAGCCTTCCGCTGATGCCGCGCAGAAACAGCCGCGACGCCCCGACGGCGCCACAGCCTGCGGCGCAAACCGCCGTAATGATCTTCCACCACGCCTCCCCGGCGAACTCCGGACGGAAATCGGCAAGGATCAGCGGCAACGGCGTCAGGGTGAGAAGAATTCCCGAAATGCGTGCTCCGGTAGAGTAATCGATGCGCCGCTTCACAGTCTCACCTCTTCCGGAAGAGACAGGATATGACACCGGCTCTCCCCGCCGGAGATGCTCCGGCTCTTCCGACAGAACGCCATTTCCACAGCCGGCCACTCGGGCCCTCGATTGAAAACTCCTCTCATAGAAGCCCCTCCCCGACTTCCCGCGGGACTCCGCCCGCCGCCCGCAAAAAAGAGACTGGTGGGCGTAACAGAACTCGAATCTGTGACCTCCACGATGTCAACGTGGCGCTCTAACCAACTGAGCTATACGCCCGAGCGCTTCAATGGCGTTTAATATACCCCGGCCGCCCGGAAATGCAAGCTCCCAAAAGGATTTTTTTCAAGATTTCACCGCGAAGACCTCGCTTCGCCGCCTCACTGCCGCCTCTCAGCGCCCGCTCCGGCGGTAGACCTGATCGGCGCCGTGCTCCACCAGCATCTTCATCTCCAGGCGCATCAGAATCGCCAGAAGAGAACCGGTGTCGAATCCGCTCTCCTCGACAAGCGTGTCGAAACTCAGCTCCCGCCCGTCGAGCAGCGCATAGACCTTCTGCGCCTCCGCCGAGAGGTCGGAGGGGGAATCCGGCACATAGGCAACCCCGCCTTCGGAAACCTCATCGCCCGGCCGCAGTCCGGGCAGGAAACCGATCCCCATCCCGTCGAGCACGTCGCCGAAGTTCTCCACCAGCCCGGCCGCCCCTTCGCGGATCAGCCGGTGACCGCCGTGCGCCTGCGGATTGTCGGCATGGCCGGGAACCGCGAACACATCCCGCCCGTTCTCCAGCGCCAGCCGGGCGGTGATCAGCGCACCGCTGGCCGGCCCCGCCTCGGTGACGATCGTCGCCCGCGCCATCCCCGCCACAATCCGGTTCCGGCGCGGAAACGAGGTCCGGCTCACCGGGAAATTCATCGGGAACTCCGTGCAGACCGCCCCGCCCGACTCCACAATCTGTCGCGCCAGCGGCACATTCTCCTGCGGATGGATGTGCATCAATCCGCCGCCGAGCACCGCGACGGTCAGCCCGCCGCACTCCACCGCCGTCCGGTGCGCCACCGTGTCGACGCCGAACGCCAGCCCTGAAATCACCGAATACCCGGCCGCGACCGCCTCGGAGGTGATCGACCGGGTCATCCGCTCCCCGTAAGCGGACATCCGGCGCGAACCGACCACCGCGACCGCATTTTCCGGCAGTGCGGGCAGACGGCCGCGCACATAAAGGCAGAGCGGCGGATCGTAGAGGTGGCGCAACACATCCGGATACCCCTCGTCGAACAATGTGAGAATCCGCACCCCCGCCTTGTCGGCGAGTTCCAGCTCCGCGGCGAGCTCTTTCTGCCACTCGTAGGAGGCGATCCGCTCGGCCAGCGCCGGCCCGATGCCGGAGACGCGCCGCAACTCCTCCGCGCTCCGCCCGAAAACGGCGGAGGGGGAACCGAACTCCTCCCGCAATGCGGTATACTTCACGTAGCCGATTCCTGAAATCATGTTCAGGACGATGCACGCCTCGCGGTCAAGCATGAATCGCCTCCAGCGCGGCGGCGAGCTCCGGCACCTCCGGCGTCACCACGCCCGCACGGCCGATCCCCTCCGGCAGCACCACCCGGATCCGCCCCCCGGCGTTCTTCTTGTCGCGGGTCATCGCTTCGAGCACCGCCGGAACGGAATACTCCCGCGGCAGTTTGACCGGCAGCCCCACCGCTTCGAGCAGGCGCCTCTGCCGCTCCGCATCGGCGCGGGTGAGCGAACCGCGCGCGACGGCAAGCTCCGCCGCCGCCGCCATGCCGATGGCCACCCCTTCGCCGTGGCTGATCGAAAATCCGCTCAGCGCCTCCACCGCGTGCCCGAAGGTGTGACCGTAGTTGAGAATCGCCCGCAGTCCGGCTTCGCGCTCGTCGGCTTCGACGACGCCCGCCTTGAGTTCACAGCAGCGCCGGATGATCTTCGTGTAGCGACAGGGATCCAGGTGCCCGGTCAGCGACGCCGGCTCGCGCTCCAGCGCGGCAAAGAGTTCCGCGTCGAGAATCACACCGGTCTTGATGATTTCGGCGAGGCCGCAACGGATTTCGCGCTCCGGCAGGGAGTTGAGGAAGTCCGGATCGATCAGCACCAGCTTCGGCTGATGAAATGCGCCGATCAGGTTCTTCCCCTCCGGCAGATCCACGCCGGTCTTGCCGCCGACGCTCGAATCGACCATCGCCAGCAGCGTGGTCGGAATCTGGATGAAATCCACTCCGCGCATGTAGATCGCCGCCGCAAATCCGGTCATGTCACCGGTCACGCCGCCGCCGACGGCGACGAAACAGGCCTTGCGGTCCAGCCGTGCCCGCGCGGCGGCGCGGCAGATCTCCTCGACCGTCAAAAAGGTCTTGCTCCCCTCCCCCGCCGGGAAGACGAACCTCTCCGCCGCCCCGAAACAGCTCTTCAGCCAGCTGCCGTACAGCTCCTCCACCCGGGAATCGGTCACCGGGAACAGCCTGCCCTGAAGTTCCGCCGCCCGCTCCCGGACGCCGGAACCGATCACAATATCATAGGCCCGCTCTCCGAGCCCGACACGAACCACTTCCGCCATTTTCGCAAACCTTTCTCCGCTGAAATCAGATTTGCCTTACTGTAGCTCCCGACCGGGCAACTTTCAAATTGCGAAAAGGGAAATTTTTCCGTCCTCAATCCATTCTGCGGCGCAGGAAGCGCGACTCGGCGCCGCCCTGCGAACGGAAGGAGCGGAAACGGCGATTGTTACGGGGCGGCGTGTCCGGCTTGAGATCGGATGTCAACCGAAACGAATCCAGTGGCGGATACCCCCGGGCCGCCATGAGCTGATTCCACGCGGCAGGCAGTTCAATCCTGACGGTGGCGAATCCGCCGCCGGGCAGACACAGCTCCTTGTTGCGGGCGGGATCCCCCGTGACCAGAAAAGCGCTTTTCCCCTTCTCCATTGCGGGAACCGTTCTCAGAGAGGAGATTCCTGTCCAGGCGAGCCACGGCGGCGCTCCGGTGGTGCGGGCCCGTTCGTTCTGCGCGATTCGCCTTTCATGCCGCGACAGCGGATACCGCCCGGGATCGAACGCACTGCCGGGATTTCCCCAATAATTGGCGAATGCACGCTCCCCCAGCGGAATGCGTGCCGCCGCAACCAGAGCATCCTCGAGACGATCTTTTGCCGGATAGACCGCCGCCAGATTTCGAGCCACGTTTTCCGTCACCAGAAATGTCCGGTAGACACACGGCATGCCGCTGCCGACCGCCATCTGGGACTTTTCCACGGCGTCCCATGCGATGAGATCTTTGATCTTCACCCCATCGGTGGTCGCCGGCACCAGATTGTTGCCCCAGTTGATCGCGGATGCCGCCGTGAGAGTGGAGTCGTTCAGGCGATAGCCCTGCTGCATGTGATATGGTTTCCAGCCGATTTCAAGCGCCGCCGCCTCATCCTCCACCAGACACCACGGCATCAGGTAGCCAAAACTCCCCATGCGGTTCTCCTTGACCCGGTAACCGCCGAGATTGAGCAGTGCCAGATTGAGGAACCGCCCCAGCTGGAGATTCTTCGGATGCGAAATTTCCCCCTGTCCGCTGTCAAATCCCAGCTGACGGGCGACCGGTCCATTCAGCCAGCAATACGGGGTCCAGCCGTGGGTGGAGGTCAGCGGCCGGCGGAAATCCCCCACTTTCATCGCCTGAACAAAGGCGATCAGGAGCGGCATGAACTCCGGCGGACACCCCGCCATCACGCCATTCGCCGCCACGTGCCGCACCGTGGTCTCGCGCTGCGCGGGAGGGATTGCGCCGAGCGATTGTTCCGGCGGAAGATCGGTAAATTTCAGAAACTCCGCAACCGCGTTCTCCGTCGGCGGGATCACCGGCAGTCCATCCGTCCAGCCGGACTCGAGAAACGCCTGCTGAAACTCCTCTGCGGAAGAGAAAACCTCAACGCCACGCGGAACTTCCGCCAATTCCGCCTCGGCAGCCGGTGTCGTAAGCGCCTTTTTGATCTGCGGCCAGAGAACCCGGCGGGTATTGTCGATGAGCTCTTCGCGGGTATGGGAAGCGAACGCCCCCGGATATTCCGCCACCTGGAGCGCCTTCAGGCCTGCGGCGCGGGCGGTGATCTTCGCCTGTTTTACAAATCCCGGCGCCGCGATCATCACCGACGGAATCCCCAGCTCCTCCGCGGCAATGCAGGAGCCGGTCTCCTTCGGCGTGCACAGGCCGCAGCCGCCGTTTCCGGAAATGACGGCATCCACATGGAACTGCTTCAAATTCCGCTGGAACTCCTCCTTTTTGCGCCGTATCACGCCCGGCCGCGGATAAGGCCCGGCGGAACCGATTTCGCTCAGGAGATAGATTTTCGCTGAAGGATATTCCTTCAGGATCAGCCGCTTCAGTTCCGGATGCGTCACGTTGGCCATGAAGCTGCCGCCCACCAGCGCAATCGTCTTGCCTTCGAGGGAATCCAGCCGTTTCGCTTCGCGGATGACGCGGGTCGCCGTTTCCGGCACCGGGATCAGCACCCGGAGCTCCGTGCCGTTTTCCGGAACGGGGCAGATCGCCTCCGGACAATCCGACGCGGCGACAGTGGCGACAGCGGCCAGACAAAGCCACAGCATGAGTTTTACAGCAGCAATACGCATTTTCATGCAACCTCTCCTGAACAGTTCGATTTTCCTGTGAGTACCGGGATCTTTCCAATATAAACGTTTCCCCGCGTTGAATTATTGCCCGGTGCTGCAACCCGCCGGTTCCTGCTGCATAAAATCAAAATCCCCCGCCCGCATTGGCAAAATTCCGGAAGTATAGTATATTATAACTTTGATCGGAAAACAATCAACTGCGGGGAACCGTTCGGCGGCCCCGCGCGACAGGCAAGGAGCCGGCAATCATGGCGGAAGATGAAGTCAAAAATCAGGAGCTGATGGATAAGATCGTCAGCTTGTGCAAGCGGCGCGGATTCGTGTTTCCCAGTTCGGAAATCTACGGCGGATTCAACGGGTTCTGGGACTACGGCCCCTACGGCTCGCGCATGAAGCGCGCCATCGAAAACCTCTGGTGGCATGAAATGGTCGAAACCCGCGACAACGTCGAAGGACTCGATTCGACGATCATCTGCCATCCGCGGGTCTGGAAGGCTTCCGGTCACATCGACCAGTTCAGCGACCTCATGACCGACTGCAAGAAGTGCAAGTCCCGCTACCGGGTCGATCAGATGGCGGACCCCACCACCTGCCCGAACTGCGGCTCGAAGGACCTCACCGAACCGCGCGAATTCAACCTGATGATGAAGACCTTCGTCGGCCCGGTCTTCGACGATGAGCACGTTGCCTATCTGCGCGCCGAAACCTGCCAGCCGATCTTCGTGGACTTCCACAGCGTCCGGATCGCCACCCGCCAGAAGCTCCCCTTCGGCATCGCTCAGATCGGCAAGGCGTTCCGCAACGAGATCAATCCGCGCAACTTCACCTTCCGCAGCCGCGAATTCACCCAGATGGAGATGGAGTTCTTCTGCGACGGCGAAGAGGGCATGGAGTGGTTCGAATACTGGAAACAGCAGCGGATCAACTACTATAAGAACAAGCTGAAGTTCGACGACAGCTTCTTCCGCATCTACGAGCACGAGAAGCTCGCCCACTACGCCAAGGCGGCGATCGACATCGAAGTTAAGTTCCCCTTCGGCTGGGGCGAACTTGAAGGTGTCCACCACCGCGGCACCTGGGACCTCTCGCGCCACAGCGAATTCTCCGGCGTGGACCTCCAGTACATGGACCACGACAACGGCCGCAAACTCATGCCGACCGTCATTGAAACCAGTGTCGGTCTCGACCGCACCATGCTCGCACTGCTCGGCAGGGCCTACGACGAAGAGAAGGCCGCCACCAACCGCGAAGGGATGGAGGAGGATGTGCGCGTCGTGCTCCACCTGCCGCCGCTGGTCGCGCCGATCCAGGTCGCGGTGCTGCCGCAGTCCAAGAAGCTCAAGGAGCAGGCCTACGCCCTCTACAAAGACATCGACCGCCACTTCCGCGCCGAATACGACGAGACCGGCAGCATCGGCAAGCGCTACCGCCGCCAGGATGAGATCGGTACGCCGTACTGCATCACCTTCGACTTCGATTCGGTCAACGACAACGCGGTCACGGTGCGCGACCGCGACACCATGCTGCAGGAACGGGTCAACGTGACACAGCTGCGCGATTATCTCGAAAAGAAGATCGGGGAATAACGCCCCGCCTCGAGGGAGAGCGTGAACCGCACGCTCTCCCTTTTACTTTACCGGGAAAGGAGAGCCGCCATGGAGAGAGCACAGGTCGAAACCATCATCCGGAATCTCTACCGCCGGACCGGCGCCGCCGAATTCTTTGAAGAGCCGACGGTTCGGGTCGCCTCGGCAGAGGATCCGTTCTTTCAGAAGTTCAAGAGTGTCATCGGCCCCTTCCACTGGACCCCGCAGGAGGTATTGCAGCGGAAGTTCCCGGAAGCGATCGCAAAATCGGTGATCGTCTGGGTTCTGCCGGTCTGCCGGAAAGCGCGGGAAACCAACCGCAGTGAGACCGAACGGCCTTCGGTCGAGTGGGCGGCGGTCCGCTCTTTCGGGGAGATCCTCAACGAGGAGATGCGTTCCCAGCTGGCGGCACTGCTCACCGAAGCCGGATACCCGGCCGTCGCGCCCCATCTTGAACAACGCGAAATCTATCCCGCCCCCGGCTGGGATGTGAAACACTTTACATCGAGCTGGTCCGAGCGGCACGTCGCCTTCGTGGCGGGAGCGGGCACCTTCGGGCTCTCCGCCGGGCTCATCACCGAACACGGCATCGCCATCCGGCTCGGTTCGGTGGTGACGACGCAGGAACTCCCGGCAGATTCACGCCCCTACGGTGACGACCCTTTTGCGTGGTGCACCCGTTGCGGCGCCTGCATCCGCCGCTGTCCGGGGCACGCGATCGGCAAGGAGTTCGCCGACCGGGACAAACCCGGATGCGCCCGCTATTGCGTGACGCACGTCGCTCCCGACCGGGCGGAGCACTACGGCTGGCTGAACCGCGCCCTCGGCTGCGCGCTCTGCCAGACCGCGGTGCCGTGCGAATTCCACCGTCCGTAAAATCAGCCGGTTTCGTCTGGAGGGCGGCAGCAATATGACCAGATGGTGCAGGCGGCCCGGTCCGACGTGGCGAACATCATCGAGGGGGCAGGCCCGTCCCGCCGATCTGGCCCGGTTGCGCAACCTCATGGCTGTTTTAGTGTCGGACAAATCGGACCGATCGGACAAGTCCGACAGAAAAGCCGAGGTCGCCGCCAACGTGATGATCTGCCTCATCAATCATCGGGAAATATAATGGCTGATTATGCAATAGCCTGATGTTGAAAAAAAAACCTCCGCCCCGGAACAGTTCCGGAGCGGAGGTTCGTTATGCAGCAGTCAAACTACTGATTGAGGAAGAACTGGAATCCCGGATAGGCTTCCATGCCGTGTTCGCCGAGGTCGAGGCCGCGCAGCTCCTCTTCCGCGCTCACCCGGATGCCCATCGTCTTCCGGATCACCCAGAAGATCAGCAATGCGCACGGGAACGCCACCACGCCGACCGAAACCACACCGATCAACTGGGTCAGGAAGGTGTATCCGCAACCCGGCAAAGCGAAGATTCCGACCGCCAGAGTTCCCCAGATTCCGTTGACCAGGTGGACCGACAGCGCACCAACCGGGTCGTCAAGCCGCAACCGGTCGAAGATCAGCACCGACGGCACCACGATCACGCCGCCGACCAGACCGATGATGATCGAAGAAAGCGGACTCACGCAGTCAGCACCGGCCGTGATCGCCACCAGACCGGCCAGGCAGCCGTTGAGCGTCATCGAGTGGTCCGGCTTGCGCAGGCAGATCATACTCATGATCATCGCTCCGATAATTCCGGCGCAGGCGCCGAACATCGTCGTGCAGAGGACAAACGAGATCTTGGTCGGATCAGCACTCAGAACCGAACCGCCGTTGAACCCGAACCAGCCGAGCCACAGGCAGAAGACACCGATCGTCGCCAGAGGCATGCTGTGACCGGGCAGCGCAATGATATGGCTGCCGGAATACTTCCCGATCCGGGGGCCGAGCAGCAGCACACCCGCAAGAGCAGCCCAGCCGCCGACGCTGTGTACAAAGGTCGATCCGGCAAAGTCGTGGAATCCGCGCTCGGCCAACCAGCCGCCGCCCCATCCCCAGGAGCCGAGAACCGGGTAGACGAACATCACGTAGATCAACGTGAATACCATAAACGCATTCACCTTAATCCGTTCCGCAACCGCGCCCGACACGATGGTCGCGGCGGTCGCGGCGAACATGCCCTGAAAGAAGAAGTCCGACCAGTAGGTGAACTTCCCGCCGTTATAGGCCGCGGCTTCCGCCATCACTTTCGCCGAGTCCGCCGTACCGGTCATCAGCGCCATGGTGTCGTTGCCCATGCCGAATCCGGCAAATCCCAACACTTTCCCGATCAGCCAGTTGGATTCCCCGGGGTACATCAGGGAGAAACCGGCGATTGCGTAGGTCAGAAATCCGATGGCCGGAACCAGTGTGTTCTTGAACAGAATGTTCGTACAGTTCTTGGTCCGGCAGAGTCCGGATTCCACCGTGGCGAAGCCGAGGTGCATCAGAAACACCAGCATACCGCCGATCAGAATCCAGATGTTGTTGATGGTGAAGAGCGCTTCCGCGGCCTGTGAAATCGGGGCCGGGTCGGCTGCCTCCGCCGCCCCCAACGGCAGCGCGGCGGCGAAAAGCGCCGGAACCATTGCAAACTTCCAGTAATTCATAATAAAAATCCTCCTGTTTCCGCTTTGGTTGAGTGAACGATACTATCCAATGGCATCCGGACCGGTTTCGCCGGTACGGATCCGGATGCACTGATCCATCGGCAGAACGAAGATCTTGCCGTCGCCGATGTGTCCGGTACGGGCTCCGGCGATGATGCCGTCGATCGTCGGCTGGACATATTCATCGTTGACCGCGATGGCGACCCGGACCTTGCGGAGCAGATTGACTTCGCTGATGGCGCCGCGGTAGGCGGAAACATATCCCTTCTGCTGGCCGCACCCGAGGGCGTTGCTGACCGACATCTTGAAGATGTTCCGCTTGTACAGCTCCTGCTTGACCGCATTCAATCGTTCCGGCTTGATGTAGGAAATAATCAATTTCATGTTTCACCTGCCCTTTCTTACGATGTTTCGGGAACTATGCCGGAAATAAAGCAATAAGCGTGCCAGTTTTCAATAAAATTATATAAATTATTGATTGTTAAACAATTAAAATTTTATATCAAATCGATCTTCCTTTACAATTTTTTCCATTCAGCACCATCGGGCGACAAAATTGTAAAAAACATTACGGCAAAAATCATCTTTTTTATTTAATACATCTTGACATGAATGTATCAATACACTATACTTGAAATTGAAGGGACAAGTGCAAAGGAAAATATGGCTTCGGAAAAATCGGAACAACTCTATCTGCAGATGAAGCAGGACATTACCAGGATGCCGCCCGACACCCGGCTCCAGTCGATCCGCGCCTTGATGCGTTCCTACTGTGTGAGTCAGCTGCTGATCGACCGGACACTCGGGCGGTTGCGGGAAGAGGGGTTGCTCCGCAAGCGTTCCGACGGACTGTACACCTATCTCTGTGAAGAGGCGGACTCCCAGGCGATCGCGCTCATCACCAGCAACTGGCCCTCCACGGTCCGGATGGAGCAGCAGGAGTGTCTGAAACGGCGCGCGGCGCGGCGCAATCTGCGGATTCTTCCCCTCACCCACTCGTTCCGCGCCTCCTTCCGGTCGATCCGGCAGCAGGAAAATCTCAAGGCGATTCTGATTTCGCCGCCGAGTCCGCTGACGGCGGAGGATATCGATCAGATTCAGAACTCCCGGATTCCGATTCTGATCATCAACCACCAGTACGGGGAGCTGAATCTCAATTTCGTCTCCCCCTCCTATTTCGAAGGGGGCATGCTGGCCGCCGAATATCTGATCCGCAACGGCCACCGGAAACTTGCCCTGCTCTTTTCCCAGCCGCACAACTGGTGCATGAACCAGCGGGCGGCGGGTTTTCTGAAAACAGCAGAACTGCTCGGGGCAAAGGTTCGTCTGCTCGATGCGGCAGTACAGAACGGAGAAAACGCCGACGAGAAAGTATATCCGTTTCTCATCAACTTTCTCAAGCATGAGAAACCCGACTTCACCGCCCTTTCCACGCTCTGCGACTGCTCGGCGAAAACGGCGATTTGCGCCCTGGCCGCGGCGGGATACCAGACGCCCGACAACATCAGCGTAATCGGCACCGAGGGGCTCAACGCAAGTCAATATTTCCTTCCTCCCCTGACCTGCGTCGGCGTCGATCTTGCCCACTACATGGACACGATACTCGACGCCGTTGAAGAATTGATCCGGAATCCGGAACAGCAGATTCAGCTTATAGAGCCGCAAAAAATCTTTGTTCGCAGTTCGGTGAAAACAATCTCACCCCAGAAGGAGAACGCATATGAGAAGTAAAATCCTGTCCGCACGAAGAGAAATTTTTACCTTGATTGAACTCCTCGTCGTTATTGCGATCATCGCCATCCTCGCGGCCATGCTGCTCCCGGCGTTGAACAAAGCGCGCGAACGGGGCAGGACAATTACCTGTCTGAACCAGAAGAAGGAGTGCATGCTGGCGCTGCTTCAATATGACAACGACTACGGCATGATTGCCGGAATCACCAAAGACGCCAAGTGCTGGTACAATCTGCTGGTGACCGGGAACCGGCCGGAAAACCTCGGCTACCTGAAACCGGCCATGCTGGTCTGTCCCTCCAACCAGTACGCACCGAAGGATCTGCTCTCCTTCTCCGACGATCAGGTCTCCTACGGCATGGAACGGATCGCCCATTACATGGAAACCGACCTTCTGACGGCAAACGGAGTCGGTTCCTGCTTCGATGTCTCCCGCAACAACACCTGGGGATTTCTCATTCCGGGCCGCGTCAGCTCTCCCTCGCGTTTTCTACTGATCGCCGACAGCGCCCGCGGAGGACACCAGAAGCCGTGGACCGGCTATCAGAACGGCGGCGGCGGCAGCAGTTTCTTTTACACCTATCAGGCGCATGAGCGGCGCATTCACCTGATCCACGCCGAAAGAACCACCGCAGGGTTCGTTGACGGTCATGCGGCGACACTCTCCTTCGGCCAGCTCTACACCGACACCACCAATCAGATCCGTTACGCCTATGCGCAGGACGGCATGACCCAACTGAACCAGTGAAAGGCCTCCCGATGAAATACCTGCTCACTCTTCTTTTCTTCTCTTCGCTGTTCTGCCGCGGCGCCGAATTCCAGGTGGATGGCCGTCAAGGTCTTCCGGTGATTCGGAAAGACGGCGTTCCCGTTTCCGCCCGGATGGTCTATGTCAGCAAAACAGCGCAGGAGATCGCCACGGTCAGACCGCAATGGAGTGATTTCACGCTCCGCTTCTCCATTCTGAAAAGCTGTGACAATGCGGCGCTGCACCTGCGTTTCTTCAGTCTGGCGTTTCAACGGAAACCGGAGGAAATTCGGTTCTCCCGGATTGAAGTGCGCGATGTCACAACCGGCCGCACCGTCAAACGCTACCGCTTCGACGGCGAAAAGATCGATCCGGATATCAGTTTCTGGTGTACCGGGAAATGGAAGAATGGAAAAAAGATGCCGATACCCGCCACGATCTCCAACCACCCTGCCCCGGGGATTCCCGGCGGAACGCTGCGAATTGCCTCGCCCGGGGATCCCTCCGGAAAACTTGGGGAGTTCCACCTGATCCTCTACGGAATCCCGGTGGAAAAAAACCGGGACTACGTTGTCCTCTGCCGCGCCCGTGCGGACCGGGAACAGAATTTAACCTCCTCCCTCTATCACCAGACGGCGGTTCCTCAGGCGTTGACCTATCCCGGGACCACGCTCCGGACCCAGGTGAAACTCGCCGCCGAATCCGGCATTCACTTCGTCACCTTCCCCATCGACAATCTCTGGCCGGATGCCGACGGCAACAGCGACTACTCCGTGCTCGACCGGATCTGCCGCATCATTCTGAAAGAGAATCCGAAAGCGCAGCTGATTCCGCGCATCGATTTGCGCACCCCTCCGGAATGGTGGCAAAAGCGCTATCCCGGGGAGATGATGAAATTCACCTCCGGAGGCAATGGAGGATATCCCTCCATCTCCTCGCTTCGCTACCGGCGGGACGCGGCGGAGGTCCTGCGCGGAGCAATCCGTTACTGCGAAAAGAATTTTCCCGACAACATGGCGGGCTATCACCCCACCGGCGGCAACACCCATGAATGGTTTTACTACCGCTCCCAGCGGAGGATCTTAAGCGGATACGACGAAGCGACCCGCCGGGCCTGGCGCAAGTACCTGACTGAAAAGTACAAAACAGCAGACGCCCTGCAACGCGCCTGGCAGCAGCCGGATATCTCTCCGGAAAACGCGGAGATTCCTGCCCCGGCATACCGGCAGAAGGAGCGGCAGAATTCTCTGCTCTCCCCCCGGCAAGACGCCCCGCTGATCGACTTCCATCTCTTCCTCCAGAAGGAGATGGCCGATACGGTGCTCACGATGGCGCGAACGGTGCGCGAAGAGACGGGGAAACGGCGGCTGTGCATTCTCTTTTACGGATATCTTTCGGAATTTTCCGCAATTGCGAACAGTCCGGCCTGTTCGGGCCATTACGCCCTGCGCCGGGTGCTGGCGTCGCCGGATGTCGACCTGCTCGCCGGTCCGATTTCCTATCTCGACCGTCAACTCGGCGGCGGCAGTACGACGATGACCGCGGCGGATTCCATTCTGCTGGCCGGAAAGCTCTGGTTGAACGAAGACGACACCAGCACTCACACCGCATACCGGAACGGCAACCGGGCACCGGGTTGGAAAAACGGCGCAATGACGCTTACCGAAAGCCTCTTTCTCCTGCGCCGCAATCTGGCTTTTGCGACCTTTCACGGCTTCGGCATCTGGTGGATGGATCTTTTCGGCGCGGGATGGTTCTCCGACCCGGAACTCTGGAAGCTGATGCGGGAAACCGATTCACTCGATGCGGAAATGCGGGATCAGCAGATCCCCATCGTTCCTCAGGTTGCCGAGATCGTCGATGAAACCTCCCTGCTCTATCTCTCCCCCGCCGGATTCCGACGGAACTACAACTCCGCCGTCTCCTATCCGCTGATCAAAAACGGCCGGGCGGCACGGGCACGCACCGGGGCCTCCACCGGTCAATATCTGCTGGATGATCTGCTGGCCGGCAAAGTTCGTTCCGAACTTAACATCATCACCTCCGCGTGGGCTCTGACCGGGCAACAACGGCGGCAGCTCCGGGCAACCGCGAAGCACACACCGACCTTCTGGTGCTGGGCACCGGGCTGGCTCGATCTCTCTACCGGGCAATTCTCAACCGGCACGGTCGAACAAACGACCGGATTCCAGGTTCGACAACTGGAAAATGAATCCTTCGCCATCCGTCCGACACCCGCCGGGATACAATTCGGTCTGGCTCCCGCCGGGAGCGGAAAAATGGAGGAAACCGGCAATCCGGTACTCTCTCCCGTGCCGCAGGAAGGCGACCTCGTTCTCGCGGAATACCGCAGCGGAGCCCCGGCCATTCTCCTCCGGCCGGGCAGAGTTCCCGCGCTGTTCTGCGGCACCACCGCCGTTCCGCCGGAACTCTACCGTGCCTTTGCGGCATATGCGGGAGTGCATCTGTATACGGACCGCCCGGCCTACGTGCAGAGACGGGGAAATTATCTCAGCATCTGCGCTCCGGAAGACGGCCTCTATGAAATCAATCCGGGGGAAAACTGCAAAACGGTCGATCTTCAGAACGGGAAGACAGTTGGAACCAATTCGAAATTCCACCTTTCGTTGAAAAAAGGAGAATGCCGAATTTTGAAACGGATTGAAATCCGCCCCTGATTCCTGCTCCGCACGAAAACAGAAAAAAACGTTTAGTGAAAAAGTCCGTCGCGACTTCCCCGGCGTAAGTTGCGACGTGATCTCCGTCAACTACGGCACGGACAACTTCAGCGATTACCGGGCGGCGGAGACTCCCTTTGTGCCCAACGTGACCAAACTCCTGCTTCTCACGCTGCCGCCGGACGAGGAGCTGGCAGTTCGTCTGCTCGACTGCGGCCGGGAGGCGGGGCTGACGCCCTTCTGCGGCGCTTCGCGCGACGGCCGGTTCGGTGCAATCTATTTCGGATTGAAAAATCCGCAGCCGGAGCTGGACCGCTTATACCCCCGCGCCGCACGCAAACTCTCCTCCGAAGCGGAACGGCTGGCCAATGTACTGGGCCGGAAAGTGGTGAGAATGGAAGATCTCTCCCGCTTCGTTCCCCGCGATGCCGCGTATGAGGTGCAGTTCAAAGCGATCAAAGTGATTCTGCCGGGTGAATTCTACTCGGTGGACCGGGAGAGAATCCGGATCGCCCTGCATCTGCACGCAAACTTTGCTGTCCGGAAAAAAAATTTCATTCCCTCCTCCACTCGTTCTGAGAAAGAGAATAAAACTCAAGAATAATTCTCAAAAAAACTTGTAAAAGCAGAATTCTGAATTATACTATAAGAAGAGAAAAATCCCGCGGCAGAAGGCTCCGGCCCGGCGCCCGGGGAGATCAATGGTTTAAACGTTCCAACGGCGAGGGAGAAATACTCCCGATCCTGAAGGCGGCAACCGGCCGGGTTCGCATGACATCCCCGGCGCGCTACTGCATTTCAGGCGCGCCGGGGATTTTTTTGTGCAGGAGTTCGAGCGCCATGGAAAGCAGAATCGCCCTCATCGGCATCATCGTGGAGGATACCGAAGCCTCCGAAAAGATCAACCGCATCCTTCACGAATACGTGCCCTACATCGTCGGACGCATGGGCATCCCCTACCGGAAACAGAACGTCTGCATCATCAGTCTCGTGATCGACGCCCCCAACGACGTCATCAGTTCGCTCTCCGGCAAGCTCGGCATGGTCAAGGGTATCAGCGTCAAAACCCTCTACTCCCGACTGCCCGGAGACGCGGCGAAATAATCGGAATCAACCAACCAGGAGAAAAGATATGTACAACCCGAAATCATCCGTTGCGACCGAATTCATCGACGACGACGAGATCCAGCAGACGCTCGCTTACGCCGCCGCCAACAAAAACAACCGGGAACTGGTCGACTCCATCCTCGAAAAGGCGAAGGAGTGCAAAGGGCTCAGCCACCGCGAAGCCGCCGTCCTCCTCGAATGCGAACTGCCCGAAGAAAATGAGCGGATCCGCCACCTCGCCATGGAGATCAAGCAGAAGTTCTACGGCAACCGGATCGTGATGTTCGCTCCGCTCTACCTCTCGAACTACTGCATCAACGGCTGCACCTACTGCCCCTATCACCGCTCGAACACCCACATCCGCCGCAAGAAGCTCACCCAGGATGAGATCCGCGCCGAAGTGATCGCCCTGCAGGACATGGGGCACAAGCGGCTCGCACTCGAAACCGGCGAGGACCCGAAGAACAACCCGATCGAATACGTCCTCGAAAGCATCAAGACCATCTACAGCCTCAAGCACAAGAACGGCGCCATCCGCCGGGTCAACGTCAACATCGCCGCCACTACCGTTGAGAACTACCGCAAACTCAAGGAGGCCGGCATCGGCACCTACATCCTCTTCCAGGAGACCTACAACAAGAAGGCCTACGAGGAGCTGCATCCGACCGGCCCGAAACACGACTACGCCTACCACACCGAGGCGATGGACCGCGCAATGGACGGCGGCATCGACGACGTCGGCTGCGGCGTCCTCTTCGGGCTGAACCTCTACCGTTACGACTTCGTCGGGCTGCTGATGCACGCGGAACACCTCGAAGCGGCCAAGGGGGTCGGGCCCCATACGATCAGCGTGCCGCGCATCCGCCACGCCGACGACATCAATCCGGAGAACTTCTCCAACGCCATCTCCGACGAAATCTTCGAGAAGATCGTCGCGGTGCTCCGCATCGCGGTTCCCTACACCGGGCTCATCATCTCCACCCGCGAATCGAAAGCGGCGCGCGAACGGGTGCTCAAGCTCGGCGTCTCCCAGATCTCCGGCGGGTCGCGCACCAGTGTCGGCGGCTACGTCAAGCAGGAGACCGAGGAGGAGAACTCCGCCCAGTTCGACGTCTCCGACAACCGCACCCTCGATCAGGTGGTCAACTGGCTGCTCGAACTCGGCTACATCCCGAGCTTCTGCACCGCCTGCTACCGCGAAGGACGCACCGGCGACCGCTTCATGCACCTGGTGAAGTCCGGGCAGATCGCCAACTGCTGTCAGCCGAACGCGCTGATGACCCTCAACGAGTATCTGGAGGACTACGCCTCCCCCGACACCCGGAAGAAGGGCGAAGCGGTCATCGCCGCGGAACTGCTCCGCATCCCGAACGAAAAGGTCCGGGCCATCGCGAAGGAGCATCTGCAGGAGATGCACGCCGGCAAGCGCGACTTCCGCTTCTGAGCGGGAATGTTCCGTTCACCAACTCCGCTTCGCGCCCCCTGTTTCCGGGGAGCGCGGAGCGTTTTTTTCGCTCACGCTTCGGTCACCCGCAGCAGGCAGCGGAAGTGATAATCGCCCGCCGGAATCCGGTACTGCGGCAGCGTATCCGGTCCACAGCTGGCGGTGCCGACGCCGCGCTGCCGCAGATCGAGGTGAAGCCACACCTTCCCGGAGTCGCGCAACTCATGCTCGTGCCGTTTCGTCTGGAGTTCCCCGATCGGATACCGCCCGATGGAGAACTCCATCGGCGCCGGCGCGAGGAACTCCAGCGCATACCGGAGCTTCGCCCCGCCGAGTTTCAGACGCCGCACACCGGTGCGGTGACCGTTCTCCTGCGGCATGATGTAGGGCACATGCATCGCATCGATCGTGGTGCGGTAAAGTCCGACTTCAGCGGCGGCGCAGCGGTCGATGTAGTTCTCGTGCGGCCCGCGCCCGAAGTATTCGACCGTCTCGAAGAGTCCGGGCAGTTCCAGCTCCACGCCGAGCCGCGGCAGATCGTCGATCCCCTCCTCCACCTCGAAACGGTTCTCCACTTCGATCCAGTTCCCCTCCGTGACCCGGACACGTTCGGAAAAGCGGATCCGCTTCCTTCCCGGCGTTGCGTAACTGCTCACCGTCTCCCTGCCTCCCGGAATCGCCCGGCTTTCACACGATTCCCGCCGGAAATCGAAATACCCCGCCTGAAGCCAGCGGTTCGCCGGGCGCCACGGGAACTCCGGGTTGCCGAATTCCCGCCGGATGCAGTCGTTGTCGGTCGTCGCCCGGATCACATTGAACGCCGGTCCGCGTTCGATCAGCCTCTCGTCGCGGCAGGTGAGCGAAAAGCGTCCGTCGTCGTCGAAGACCGGTTCCACCGGAATCCCGGCGACCGCCGCAGGCGCGGCGAAGGAGTGGAAGGGCAGCGCGAACTGTTCGGACGCCACCACATGCCCGGCCTCCGCCCAGCAATTCGCCTCGCGCAGAACCAGCCGCAGATTGAGAAAACACTCCTCCCCCGCCCGCAGTCCGGCCGGCTCCCGGACCGGCAGTTTCATCGCAAACCAGTTGTGCGGCTCCTCGTTGAAGATGTCGTGCCGCTCGGCCCCGGCGAAGTCGGGGATGAAGTTCTCCGGTTCGTGCGGCGGCAGTGCTGCCCTCCCCGCCGCGACACTCCGGCCGTCGACCGTCACCTCCCATTCGAGTTCGCAGTCGGAGAGGTCGGTGAAACAGCGATGGTTGACGATGGCGATCAACCCCGAAGCGGGATCGACCGCACGGAACTCCGCCGGCTGGGCCAGTTTTTTGAATTCGTACAGGCCGGGGTGCGGCGTTCTGTCCGGAAACACCAGACCGTCGGTCACAAAGTTGGAGTCGTTCGGTTCGTCGCCGAAGTCGCCGCCGTACACCCAGTACTCCCGCCCGGAATCGTCCTTCCGGGCGATGCCGTGGTCGATCCACTCCCAGATGAAGCCGCCCTGAAGTCCATGACAGCGGCGGAAGGCGGCGAAATAGTCCGCAAGAGAGCCGTTGCTGTTGCCCATCGCGTGGGAGAATTCACAGAGAATCATCGGCCGTTCGTCGTCGGTCGGATAGGAGGCCCAGTTGATGATGGTCCGCACATCCGGATACATCGGCGCAATGATGTCGGTAAGTTCGCGGTTGAGATTGGGCAGCCAGCCCCCCTCCTGCGAATAGATCGCCCGCTCGCAGAGGAAGACCCGCGATGGATCGACCCGGCGAATCCACGCCGCCGCCGCCGCGTGATTGGGGCCGATTCCCGACTCGTTGCCGAGCGACCAGACGATCACCGAGGGGTGGTTCCGGTCGCGCGTGACCAGATGGATCGCCCGATCCATGTAGGGGAAGGCCCACGCCGGATTCATGCACAGATCGTAGAAGAAGGCGTGGTTCTCGATGTTCGCCTCGTCGAAAACGTAGAGGCCGTATTCGTCGCAGAGCTCGTAAAACTCCGGGGCGTCCGGATAGTGGCTGGTGCGGACGGCGTTGACGTTGAAACGCTTCATAAGTTCGACGTCCCGCCGCATGGTTTCGAGCGTGAGGGTCCGGCCGGTGTGCGGATCGTGTTCGTGGCGGTTGACGCCGCAGATCAGCACCGGTTTGCCGTTGATCCGCAGTTCGCGATGGGCCACCTCCACCCGGCGGAATCCCACCCGGCAGCCGGAGAAATCCACCTCGCCCCGCTCCCGGTGGCAGAGCGTCACCGTCAGCCGGTAGAGGAAGGGATCTTCGGCGCTCCAGTGGCGCGCGCCCGGCAGTTCCAGCCGGAGCCGGGAGTAGAAGCGGCGCGGGTCCTTGAGGTTGAAATACCCTTTGAACCCTTTCCGGGCGGCGACGGCGCTCTCGGCGGAGAGTACTTCGCGCCCGGTGCCGTCATAGAGTTTCACCCGGAAGAACCATCCCGCCTGCGGTTCGGCGGTGCCGACCTCGGTCATGCCGTCGCTCTTCCCGGAAAAGCCGCCGGCGACATCCAGTCCGGCGATGAGCTCCAGATCGAGCAGTCCGGTCCGCAGCGACTCATCCAGCGTGGCGGCGGCGAAGAAATCCTCGATGTGATTCTTCGGCATGGCGTGAAGCGAAACGCTGCGGACGATTCCGGCGTGCCACCACTGGTCCTGATCCTCGACGTAGCTCGCGTCGGAGAATTGGCTCACCACCACCGAAAGCAGATTCTCCCCGGCGTGCACCCGGCCGGAGAGATCGAACTCCGACGCCCCCCGGGAGTCCTTGGAGAACCCCACCGCCTCGCCGTTGAGAAACACCGTAAAGAAGTTCTCCACCCCGTCGAAGCGGAGCACCAGACGCCAGTCGAGCCACTCCTCCGGAATCCGGAAGTTCCGGCGGTAGACGCCGGTCGGATTTTTCTTCGGCGGATCGGGGGGCAGTTCGTCGAACGGCATGACGATGTTGGTGTAGTGCGGGTGGCCGTACCCCTGCATATCCCAGCATCCGGGCACAATGATTTTCTCCCACGCGCCCGCGGCACCGGGCAGATGGTCGCCGTTCACCTCGTCGGGAGAGGAAAAGAAACGGAACTCCCACTCGCCATCCAGCAGGAGGCGCAGAGTTCCCTCCCCTCCCCGCCGGGCCTCCGCCTCGTCGGAAAAATGAAAAAACCAGGCACGCGGGGGGAGTTTCCCGCCGCCGACCGCCTCCGGACTGCTCCGGAGAATCCGTCCCAGATCAAACGCCATGTCTCGCTCCTTCGCCATTAACTGTCTTCGATTGACAATTAATTGTACTACTTCTCACGAAAAAATGCAAGGAGAAGTGCGAATTTTATGGAAAAATTTGCAAATTACTCCCAAGACAGTTATAGTAGAAAAAAGCGAGGAATTTTCTTCATGGTGACGATCAAAGAGGTGGCGGCGCGCGCCGGCGTTCCGGAAAAGACCGCGATGCGGGCGCTCTCCGGCCGGACACTCGGCGTGCGGAAAGACGCCCGCGAACGGGCGGAACGGGTGCGGAAGGCGGCGGCGGAGCTGGGCTACCAGCCGTCGGCCATCTCCCGCGCCCTCCGGCAGGGGAAAACCCGGACCCTCGGACTGCTGACCGGATGCATCACCAACCAGTACTACGCCGCCCTGGCGGAAACCGCGATGATGGAGGCCTCCCGCGCCGGCTACCGGCTCCTGCTGGAATTGACCGGGTCGCAGCCGGAGCGTGTCGCCGACGGCGTGAAGAATTTTCTCGCCTCACGGGTGGATGGCATCCTCACAACCGAGGCGGAGGGCGAACACGCCGTCGGACGGGTTCTGGCGAAGCGGAAGTTCCCGGTCATGCTCTTCGACACTCCGTCAAAGGAGGGGTTCAGCGCAGTCTATGCGGACTACTCCCGGACGATTCCGGCGGCGGTCCGCCACCTTGCCGCACGCGGGCGCAGAAGGATCACCTTTCTGATCCATCCTTCCACCAGTCTGCTCCATGCCCGGCTGTTGGCGCTCTTCCGCGACAGCTGTCTCGTCGCCGGAGTGGAGCCGGAGTACCTCCCGGCCGGTACGCTCGACGAGATGGCCGGTCACGCCGAACGGCGTCCTGAAGCGGTGCTGATCTACGGCAACTACAAGCTGATCCGCTTTCTGCGGCGCGCCGCGGAGCTGCCCGGCTATCAACCGGATGCGGTCGGCTTCTTCAACCCGTGGAGCTGGCACACCCGGCAGCCGGGGCTCACCGGCGCGATACTGGCGCTCTCGGAGGAGATGACCCGCGCCGCCGTCCGCGAACTCATCGCCGAGGCGGAGGAGCAGAGTCCTCCCCGCACGATCGCATTCGACACGGAGTTCTTCCCGGCGGAAGAGTTCGGCCGGATCCACGCGCCGGACCTCAACGCCGACTTCCTGCCCCGGGAGTGAAAGCAGCCAGCCCCGGAAATCGTTCGATTTCGCTCCGATTGCAACTTGACGGGACCGGGTTTTCGATGTAGTTTTCCTTCCTGCGAGTTCTCCCATTGCCGCCGAAGCGGGGGAGCTGTCGACGACCGGCGGCAACAACTTTGAGGTGCAGCATGAAAACCATTCGCTTACTCTATCCGGACTACGTCAGCGGCGGTCTGGAAACCTACTATCTCGGAGCCGCTCTGATGGCCGCCATCCTGCCGGAAAACCGCCGCCAGCCTCTGGTCAAAGTTTCGATCGCCCCGCCTGACGGAAAAGAGAAACCCATCCGCCACGGCCTCTATGCAGAAGCGGAGGTGTTGGCAGGCATCGCGGATGCGCAGAGAAAAATCGCGGCCGAACAGCCGGACCGCATCATCACCATCGGCGGGAACTGCATGGTTTCCCTGGCTCCGTTCGACTATCTGCACGGCCGGTATGAGAACACCGGCATCGTCTGGATCGACGCTCATCCGGATGTCTCCACGCCGAATGACGGCTACCCCAACGCGCACGCCATGGTGTTGGGCTCCCTCATGGGGAACGGCGCGCCCCAGCTGGCCGGCATGCTGAAACACCGCCGGTTCCGGGCGGATGAGATTCTGTACGTCGGATTGCAGCCGCTCCACTCCTATCAGGAAAACTTTCTGAACGGCGCCGGAGTCTCCTACAAAATCCAGCGGGATGAATTCGTCTCCGACGGCGAAATCAGGAACTTTCTGGATCGTTTCGAACACATTCTGATCCATTTCGATGTCGATGTGCTCGATGAGCATCTCTTTCGCGCCACCTACTTCGCCAATCCGGAACTCACCGGAGACGGTTCCGGCGGCGGCAGAATGACGCTGGAAAAACTGACCGCGGTGCTGCACGGCATCGCCGACCACTCCGACGTAGTCGGCTTCACCATCGCGGAATATCTGCCGTTTGAAGCCGAAAAACTGCACAACATGTTCGCCGGCCTCCGGCTGTTCACCGACTGAGCGCGGCCATTCCGCCGGAAGGCTCACTTCAGCGGCACCAGATGCCGAAGCCGTTCCGGTAGAGGTGGTTCTTCCGGGTTCCGCTCCAGGTGAGCTGGGTGAGCCGCCCGGCACCGTCGTTGTCGTCGAGCGCGACGTCGAACCGCACCGGAGAACCCGGAGCGAGGCGCAGTTCCTTCCACGGAATTGCCAGTGTGGCATTATATCCCTCCGCCGTGTCACGCACCTGCCAGCGCAGTGCCGCAATATCCACCTTGCCCTGCCCTTTCAGAAATGCCGGATGCCCCTCCGCCGCCGGACAGAGGAACAGCCGGAACACGTTACGGGTGTACTCCCGCCGCTCCATGTCAGAGAGCGGCGCGCGGTCGAAAAAGAGCTCCAGCCCATCCATCTCCCACGGCGTCGACGGCAGATACCACCCCCGGCGGGAATCCTTCACCTCGAAGCGGAGATGGAAATATTGCTCATCCGCCGCTGCGGAAAACTCCATCGAGGAATTCTCAGGATCATACTCCGGCGCCTTCCCGAAGGTCAGCCGGTCCGGCGTGCCGAGGTGCACTGTCGCCCCGCCCCGCAGCAGAGAAACCGCTTCCACCGGCAGTGAAACCGTCTGTGTCCTCGTGCCGTCGTACACCATCACCTTCACCGTTCCTGCCGGGAGACGGGTCCCGTCCGAAACCGCAACCGGCAGCAGAATGACCGCGGTTTTCCCCGGCTCGAGCCGCAGTGGAGAGGAGCCGGGCGATGCCGCCTTCGCTCCCGGTGCGGAGACGAGCCGCACCCGGAGATTCTGCAGCTCCGAACGGTAACTGCGAAACTCCACCGCAACCGCCGGCACTCCCTCTTTGACGAAATATCCGGTCCGGGTGATCCGGTACCCCGTCTCCGACACAATCCCGCACTTTTTCAACGTCTGAACCAGCGCATCCACATCCTTTTTCCCCTTGATGTAGAGCGGGTCGCGCGGCACGCGAAGTTCCGGGTTCCATTTGACCGGATTGCCGAAGAGGTCGAAGAGTTCCACCTCATCCGCCCCCGGCAGTGCGATGTCAAATTCCAGCCCGGGCGCATAGTTCCACAGCGCGGCGATCGGCTTCCCGTCCCGCTGCCGGTAGACGTAGAGCGTAACGCCACGCGGCGTCTCCAGCCGCGTCACCGGCACCGCCCCCTCCAGGAAGCGGGCAAAGGCGTTGCCCGCGACATAGTGCTCCGACGGAATCAGGTGCCGCACCACCAGGCTCACCGCGTAACCGTAACCGGGATGGCGGTCCCGGCGGAAGAACATGCTGTCCGGCAGCAATGTCTCCTGCCGCACTCCCTCCCCCAGATCGACCAGCATCCGCCGGATGAAGTGAAACACGCGCCCCTTGCCGGCATCGACCGGATGCGGCGGATTGTCATAGAGGTAGTAAAGTTCGGTGTTCCAGAGCGGCAACCCCTGACGGAACGAGGCGATGGTACGCCGGATCGAATCGATCGCCGTCCGCGACGGGTTCGGCGACCCCTCCTCCCGCGAGGAGTAGGGATGAAACGAGACGATGTCGGTGTACTGAAATCCGCCCGCCTTGCCGAACCGTTCCAGAAACACCCCCATCTCGCCGCCGTGGTCGCCGGTGACGTTCGGAGCGACCACCTTGATTGAAGGATCGATCTTGCGGCACTCCTCGAAGGCGATCTTCAGGAGTTTCACGTAGTCCTCCGGCGTGGTGGTGAGATTCGCTTCGTTCAAAATCTCCCAGTAGAAAATCCGCCCCTTGAAGTGGCGTACCGTGGTTGCCACATAACGCCGCCAGTCTTCGAAATCCGGCAGGACGGCCGGATGCCCGTGAATTTTGAAGGTCTCACTCAATTTGCCACGCTTCAAAGCCCATTCCGGCAGATGGCGCTTCAGCAGATTGTTGCCGAGCACCCCCAGAATGAAACAGTTCTGCTTCCGGGCATGATCCACCAGATAGTCCGCCCGCCGGAAGTCGAACTTGCCCCGTTCCGGCTCGACGCTCTTCCACTCAAACGCCCGCCAGGCGCCGTTGCCGAGCCGCAGCAGACGCACCCCGCGATTGACGGAAAGCCGGCTGTACTCCGAAAAATCAGCTCCTTTCAGATGGTACCACGCCCGACCGCCGTTGATGTCGGGGTATTCGAATCCGAAACTCTCCTCGCTCCCCAGCAGGAAGTCCTTCGCGGGGTCCACCGTTCCGGGCTGATATTTCCCGGTTACCGCGAAACAGCAGGGCCAGAGTGTCCCCTTCTCCCCCGACGCGGTGCGGAACTCGCCGCGGAGCGAATAGACGCCGTACTCCTTCCGCTCCACCGGCAACTTCTGCCGCACCACTTCGCCGCCGGGCGGGAGTTTCCCCTTCCAGCGCCGTTCGGCAAGTTTCGTTCCCCGATAGTCGTCGAACTCCCGCAGAATCACCTCCGCCTCGGCCTCCTTCGTCCCGTAATTGATTCCGCTCAGCGTGCAGACAAGCGGCGGCTCCCCGTCGATCCGGCAGTGGCGCGGCGAATCGAGGGCAAACTCCACTTCGCCCTTCGGCGCGAACGGCAGCAGCGTCTTCCCGGGAGAAAGCATCATCGCATCGATCCACACCGTGGCGTCGGAGCCTTCCCCCCACAGCAGGTCTGCAAAATACCAGCGGAATCCCTTCTTCGGCGTGAAAGTGATCGAATAACGCTGCCACTCCTTCCCCAGAGTGAAAAACTTCCGGTTGCCGTTGTCCCACTCGCCGTTCCGCCGGGTCTCGTCCCGGGTGATGACCGAGAAGATCAGCGCGCGCAGTTTCACCGGTTTGCTGCTGCGGGCATAGAACGAAAAGGTGTAGGCTGTGTCGTCGCGCAGTGCAATGTCCGGCGAACGGAACCCGAGCGGCACCCGATATGGATTGTCGAACCGCAGTGACACGTTACCGTGAACCGGCTGTTCCGGATCGGCGACCGGGGGGATGTTCCGCAGCTGACGAGGATCGGTGATATCGGCAAACCGCCGCGCATCGTAATCGGTCCCGCCGAGCTCGAAACTCGCGTCTGGCAACAGATTACCCGCCGATACGACGCCCCCGAGCAGAAGGAGGCTCCACAACAGTTGTTTTCTCATTTTACATTCTCCATCTTCAGTGCGGCATCCTTGATCTGGAGCCAGTTGCAATCGCCCGCCGGGGTGATCTGAATGCGGAGTACGCCGCGGAGACGGGCAAGCTCCGGGGTCTTGAACTCAAAGGTGTAGCGCTGCCACTCCGGCGTCACCAGTACCTTCCGGAACCGGTAGAAGTGTTTCTCGCCGGAGACCCAGCCGTCCGCCGTAAAAATAACCGGCAATTCCCGGTCCGCCTTCAGCCAGACCGAAGCCCGGTAGTTCCGGTTTCCCTCCGCCGGGAGACAGACGCTCTCCACACCGGCGCGAACCCCCTTTTCCGGCGTCAGTTTTACCGCATACCCTCCCTCAATGTGATCCTCCGCCGGAATCAGTTCCAGAAGCGAGGCACTGTTGCGGAAGCGCCACAGAAGTTTCCACTGCAACACGAGGTCGGGAGAGGTTTCCACTTTGACGGAAGCCTGTTCCTTCTCCGCGAGCGGGAAGAGTTTGATATTCCGGACCATGACGGAGGCCGGCGCCTTGCACTCGACATAGGCATCCATCCGGGCCGTTCCATCGGCGGGCATGTAGAAAACTCCGGTGACACGCTTCCATGCTTCGGAGAATTCGGCAACATCCCAGCCGCGGCGGTATTGCTCCGGCTGCACCTCCGGTTTCACCGCGGTTTTCAGCACCGTCTGCGGCGGTACCGCGCCGACGCCGCGATATTCGAGCGAATATCCGTAATATCCCTTCTTCAACGGCGTTTTCCACGTGACGCAGCTCCACTTGCCGGGCGCGGCGTGATACAGAAATTCTCCCTCTTTGACAACCACGTTGGAGCGCCCATACCGGTTCAGCTCCTGCGGCGCCAGATTCTCCGCCGCGAAGAGCGGAATTGCAATCCATCCGGCAAGGGCGGCAAGATAACATCTTTTCTTTGCCATGATTTTTTCTCCTTCGTTATGATGATCCGGCAGAAGACTTTTACCGATTCAAGTCGAACGACCACCCGGAGCCGCCGTTGAAGTCAATCCATTTGAGCGTAACCGGCCAGGGGCGGGACGCCACGGCACCGGAGGCAAACAGGAACGGAGCCTTCCGGTTGTGGACAAAAAACTTGACCAATGCCTCGGTGGCTCTCATCTGAGTATCCGATATGGGATCCGGGGCCAGAATCGCCTGTTTCCATGAAACATATTCCGGCGGCGAATTCGACATCAATACGGTCCGGGGGGCCAGCTTCGGCAGTTTTCCACCGCGGATGCTTTGATAATCAGCGGTATCCGTCCAGTACTCCCAGCTGAATCCATCCACTTTAGGGGCACTGGACCAGGTCACCTGATAGGAGGAGAGGTAGACGGTGTCCTCATTCTCCTTCGGCACATCCTGATACGAAGGACAGAACATCACTCCCTTCATCGACGGTTCCGACTCCGGAATTCCCAGATAGCGGGCAAGATAGTCGCGGAGCAGATTCCCCTTGTTGTTGATGACCTTGGGCAGTTGATCCCGGAAGTCGGAGCAGTACATCGAAGTAGCGGTTCCCAGCTGCTTCAAATTGCTGATGCAACTGGTCTCCTTCGCCGCCTCCCGCGCCCGGTTCAACGCGGGCAGCAGCATGGCGGCCAGAATCGCGATGATCGCAATAACGATCAGAAGTTCAATCAGCGTAAATCTGCGGCAATCCGTTGGGACCATATCCTTTCTCCTTCTCTGTTCAACCACTCCGGTTCTGCCATTAATTATAGCAAAAATCGCGGAAGAAAGCAATGGGGGGAGGCCACTTTTCAAGAAATATTTTTGATACATTCTGAAACAAATGAAACAGCCGGAGTCTGCCACCATCCTCCGGAGGGACTTTCTTCGAGACAGGCAGGAAGAATCAACACGTCTCCGGGGGATGAGGCGTCTCCGGAACCTTCTCCTGCGCGGAAAAGATCTGCACATTCTTCAGGGATCTCTCGCGGAAATTGCTGGGAGAGAGCCCGCGGCGCTCCCGGAACAGATTCGAGAAATGAAACGGCGAAGAACAGCCGAGGCGATAGGCGATCTCCTTGATGGAGAGCTCCGTGTTTTTCAGCAGATATTCCGCGGCAAGCATCTTGCGGCGCAGATAGTATTCCCGGCATGACACCCCCTGAAAGCGGCGCATCAATCGGTCCATCGTCGAATGGGAAACTCCGGTCCGACGGACAAGTTCCGCAACCGAAAACGGCCGGTCCAGCAGATTTTCGATCTCCTCCCGAATCCGGTAGAACAGCGGCGGGAGCGCCGGCATCGGCTGACCCGCATGGGCGAAATAACTCATGAGATAGTGGGTCTGCCCGATCAATTCCGGCTCGTCGCCGGGGTGATTGGTCCGGAGGAGTTTCCCCATCCGGCGCAGGCGGCGGCAGATCTCCTCCGGGTCCGGGAGGCGGAACTGCCGGACCGTATCCAGCCGGAGTCCTGCCGCGTACGCCTTGACCAGAGAGCCGCGAATTTCCAGCACCTGCTTCACATACGGACCGGTGGTGAAGGACTCCTGCATGTAGAGCGAATCCATCGGAATCACCATCGCCTCCCCCGCGTGCAGAATGTAATCCTTCCCCTCCACAACGTAGTGGATCTGCCCCGACAGCATGACGGAAAACAGCAGATAGGAGACACGGTGCATCTCCATCCGGTAGGGAGAGACCCGCTCCACCTCCTCCTCGCAGAATGGGTAGACCGGCGGCTCCTCCTCCTGCTGAAAACTCCAGTAGTTGCACTCAAAGGATAGTACGCCGTGAATGTCCGTCCGCCCCATTTTCACCTCCTTGGAATCTGCGGGAATTCAACATACACCGGCATGGCACTTTCCGCAACCGGAAGAGGGGAAATTTCTGCAAATAAAGCGGATTCGCCGGAAATTCCTTTGATCCTGATGTATGTTTTCCGGGCTGATTCTGTATGCCGAAACGCATTTAAAACTTGTTTTCATCTGCAATTTCCACTATAATAAAAGCAGAAAAACAACGGCGGGATAAAGGATGAAACTCACCTATTCACAATCGGAGACCGCGGCAAAGAGCTATGTCCCGGTCGCACTCGGCAACGGCGACCTATCGTTTCAGATCGACGGCGGCGGCGCCATGGAGCAACGGGAGTATTGCGGCATGACCCCCGACGTGGTCCGCGCCGGATTGCGGTATGACCATCCGCAGTTTCCGCTGATCTCGTTCGGCGCGTTCCGCCAGGAACTGCCGGGTGACCCCGCGATCACCGGATTTCTTCAGGAGTTCGACCCGGGAACGGGCCTCTGCCACTGCCGGACCGACTATGCGGACGGTTCCCGCCTCGACACGACGGTATTCTGTCATCTTCAGCGCAATCTGATCGTCATCCGCAAAAAACGGAGTGCCGCAGAGCATCCGGGGTTCCGCTTCCTCTACCGGATCGCCCCCTCCCGACTGCAGGTGCGCTCCGCCGGAATGGCGCTGGAATACGAGGTGGAGAGCTTCCAGCCGGTCCGGGGGAAAATCTCCTTTCACCCGGAGAGTGCCGTCGAAGTTCCCGCCCGGGCAGATGTCCGGGAAATTGCACTCGACTGCCCGTCCGGGGAGCTCACACTCAAGATCGCCTTCGACGACGAGGCACGGGGCGCGGCGGAAAACCAGTCGGCGGAGGAGCTGGAGCAATCCTCCCGCCAGGCCTGGGCGGAGTTTTACCGGGAGTCCCGCCTGCCCCGCCTGTCCGGACGTCTGGCGGAGGCCGCGCGCATGGCGGAATACCATCTGCGCATCAGCAGTACCCGATTCTCCATGCCGGTGGGGTTGTATCACGGCCACTGGGAGGGGCGGTATTTCGCGTTCGACGAATACTTCATGCTGCGTGGACTGCTGGCCTCCGGCCACTTTGCTCTGGCGAAGAAGATCGTCGACTTCCGTTTCGCGGCACTGCCCGCCGCCTGCGCCCGCTATTTTCTCTACTTCGGCAACCAGGGCAAAGCGGCCCGATTCGTCTGGGAGTCGATCGAAGAGGCGGGAGTGGAGGGCAGTCCGCCGGGTCACTGGCTGGATCACATCTTTCACATGGCGCATGTGGCGCTGGGTGCCTTCGACTACTGCCGGGCGACGCAGGACGACGAGTATCTGCGGCGATGCGGCTATCCTCTGCTGAGCGCCTGCGCCAACTTCTATCTGGAGCAGGCGGTGACGCCGGACGGGGAAAGGCTGGTGATCGGCAAATGCGCCGATCTGGAGCGGCTCGGTCAGGCGCGATTCAATCCGTTCATGACCTCCTGCGGAGCGATTGCGACGATGGAGCGGGCGGCGGAAACGGCGGAGCGTCTGGGAGTCGATCCGGAGCAGCGCATCCAATGGCGACGGACCGCGGCGGCCCTGCGGGAGTCGCTCCCGCGCGACAACGGGCGCTACCTCCCCTGCCCGGATGCGGAACCGGGGTCGAGCATCGCACTGCTGAGCGGCCTCTATCCCTACGGCACCCTGTCAGCGGAGGATCCGGCGCAGCGGCAGGCGGCGGAGGACTATTTCGCCCGGGAGCAGGAGTTCGGCAACATGTATCCGGAGGGGAAATCCCTCTGCAGCTGGTATGCGAACTGGAAGGCGCTCACGCTGGAGCGTCTGGGGCGGCGCGCCGAAGCGCGGGAACTGCTGGAGCAGATTGCGGCGGAGACCGGCTGCCTCCGCGAGACCTTTGAAATACTGGAGACCGGGAAGCATCCCTACTTCACCACGGCGGAGGGGATCTTTCTGGAGGCGATCTGCCGGATCGTGCCGGAGGCGGGTCATCCGGAACTGAAATTGTAACCCATGTCAAACAAAAGACGGCTAATACCATTTAATCAATCTGCAGTCTCCGCTCATTATTTCGATGTCATTGCGGACAAATAAATTTAAACACCTTAAACAGAAGGAATGCAGCCATGAAGAAAAGAATCGATCGCTTCATACTGGGAAAAGAAAAGAATCATGCCGCAGCCAATAAATTTACTCTTATAGAACTTCTTATCGTTATCGCCATTATTGCAATTCTGGCTGGACTCCTTTTGCCCGCACTCAACTCCGCCCGAGACAAAGCACAGGCAATCTCATGCGCAAACAACCTGAAACAACTTGGTCTCTATATGGAGATGTACGCATCGGTTTCCGACGATTATTTGCCCGCCCCATACCCGCCTTCGGATAACGTTTATTACGGTAACTGGAGCATGTTGCTGAAACGCACCATGAACCGGGATGAAGATCAGATTCATAAAGAATTCTATTGTCCGAGCTTTCAAGAAAATCTGTCAGGAGCAACGATCTACGGTATGAACTGCTTTCTGGCAACCGGCTTGTCTTCCGGTAACCGGCAGTTTCCCAATCGCCGGCGTCTGCAATTTGACGACTACTGGTATGTCCGACTCAACCGACCGTCACAAACCGTATTGCTGGGAGACAATATTCATCTGGAAGGCGATGGAAAACCAAGACAGTTTCCCCTGCTGAATGTCGATAACTCCGCCTCTCATTTTCGACATCGCGGACGAGCAAATTTCTGCATGTTGGATGGCAGGGTAGCCGTCGGCATGTCCTGGGCCCAGGCTTCTCTCGAATACAATTTCACAGCCGGAATCATCGGAGACAATTTCGACTCATCCAAGCCTTTGAGCGCCCAGGCGCTTTACAGTTATATACGCAACCCGAATTGAATCATTCATACAATGTAAACAATCGTAATCCCAGGGAGTGTTGAATATGTTTCCAGCCATTTACATCGGCGCGCTTTTGCGCGGAATTTTCCGGACTTCCAGAATCTTATCTGTCTGTCTTGTTCTGGCCTGCATCACGGTTCTCCATGCCGGAGTATATGATGCAACAATGAAAATCCGGGCCTCATCTCCAGGCGGGGCATTTGTGAAAGGAGAACCATTGTCGTTTCAGTTGGTAAACAATACTCCACCGCCTGAAACTTACCAGGTGAAAAACTGGCGCGGCAAAATTGTAACAGAGGGCAAGTGGAACAACACCAATCCACTGCAGCTTCCGGAATTGCCATATGGTCATTATCAGCTGACAACCCCGGCTGGAAATGTTTCATTCGCAGTTCTGCCAAACCAGGTGGAACGCCATGTGTCCCGTACTCAATTCCTCGCCGTCGACACTCATATAAGCTGGACGAAAGCCGGTAATAAGCAGGCGGGGTTCTCGGAGGATGCCGGGTATGAATTGATAGGTGAACTGGTACATCGACTGGGAGTTCCGATACTGCGTGACCGCATAAGTTGGAACAGAACCAATCCAGCCCCCGGAAAATACGATTTCTCAGAATATGAAAAACCGTTGAAACCAGTTACGAAACGCGGGATCGAAGTTTTGAGCGTTTATCACGATTCCCCCGACTGGGCAAACGGCAATCGCAAAGTTGCAAAAAACCGCACTCTCCCGCTCGATTTTTTTGCCCTCTATGAGTACAATAAGAAACTTGCAAAACAGTATCAAGGGAAAATACAGTACTGGGAATTCTGGAATGAACAGGACATCGGCTCATTCTCCAATGCTCCAGCCTGGGAGTACGCGGCGAATCTGAAAGCCGCATATCTGGGATTTAAGGCAGGAGACCCGACAGTGACAGTACTCTCCGGTCCATCCCTGCAGTACCCTCATCTCTTCATGGGTACCGCGCTTCAAAGCGATCTGAACTGTTATTTTGACATTTTCAGCTATCACTGCTATGAATCGGAACAAGGGCTGGAAGAGTTCATTCGGTTCCTGCGATATACGTTGGAGAAAAATGGAGTTTCCGCTTCCACCCCCATCTGGCTGTCGGAATTCAATGATTACGCGCTTGGACACGCGGTGGAAGGTCCTGGTCTTCGTCCGGGTTATAAAGAGCATTCATACCGGCAGGAACTTATGATCAGTCAACTGCTGGTAAAACGTACGGCAATGTTTCAACAGTTGGGCGTTGCCCGCGGTTTCTTTTTCAACCTGATGCCTGTAATTGAACGCAATGGAACCGCTTCCTGGGGATTACTGCGCCGCGATTATACCATCAAAGCCGGTTTTACAGCACTGGCCAACCTCACCTACCAGTTGGGAAATGCAAAACTTCTGGGGAGCATAAATTTGGGAAAAAAGCTCCATGCTTTTCTCTATGAACAACCTGATAAGAAACAGTCTTTGCTGATCTGGAGTGACCAAAAGCAGATTGTAAAAATCCCGGGCATGCAGAAAAACAGTCGTGTCGTCGATCTCTTCGGTACCCCTGTCGTAAGAAAAGACAATCAATTCAGCGTCGACAGTAATCCGCTCTATTTTCATGGACTTGCCGGCTTGAAGCCGGATCAGGCGGCAATACCGCCGGGAAAAATTGCGGAAGCAAAAAATCCGGGCAATATGGATAAAGAGATTGTAAGTCGGATAATTCTCCCTAAAAAACTCCAACTTTCTTTTTTCAAAGACTCAGTAGACATTCCGGATGAAACCATCGACTTCAGTGTAGAACTCTATAATTTCAGCACACAGAAAAAAAAGGGAAAACTCGCCATTTCCGGTGTGAAAATTCTCGAGGACATTCCGGAAATTACGTTGTCCCCCCGGAGCAGAAAACTGATAAAACTCAAAGCCGCAGTTCAACCGGCAAACGGGTTTCGGGATAAAATCGTTGTAGGCGGCAGCTTCGAGGGGAAATGCATTTCCCGGCTTGTCGTACCATTCACACGCAACAATCTTCTACTGAAGCAGGGACGTTTTCTCGCCTTGACATCAAGCAGCCGGGCCACGAACTGGCAAGAACATTCTTCGGGTAAAATGAGCATTGAAGATTTCCCTGCAGAGAAGGCTGTTCGTTTCACAGTGGACTATCCAGCCGGCACAGCTGACCGCTGGATTTATCCGCAATATCGCCTGCAGCTGCCGCGCGAATCATTGAAAAAAGCCGCAGGGATCGTATATGAAATCAGACTTGCAGAACCGGAACCCGGCGGCAGATATATACCGACGAGAGTTCATCTTCGTTCGGCCAATGGCTATCAGGGAATGCGGACCAATGGACATCATAATGAGAAATGGCAAACTGAAGTTTTCACATTTCCAGAGTCGTTCGACAAAGGAAATGCGGAAATATTGGAAATCGGTTTCAATCCACCCCGGAATCACTTCAGTTTTCTGATTCGAAATATACGAATTTTCTATCTGGATTAAGGGAGATTTTCCGATGCAACTTTACTGCGGATACCGCACTGCCCCCACCGTGTAATGGCCTATCTGCTGACCCGATAGAGTTCCTTCGGGTCTGAATTTGCAAAAACTCCCCTTTGCGGCTATAGTAAAGTTCAGTCCGCAAAGGGGAAATTGCGATGAAAGCGACAATCCGATCCATCGCCCGGGAGGCGAATGTCTCACCGGCAACCGTATCGCGGGTGCTCGGCGGTTCCACGCAGGTCACCCCGCACATGCGCTCTCATGTGCTGAATATCGCTCGAAAGCTCGGCTATCATAGCGCCGGAATCCGGAACGTCGCCTTGATCGCCGGAGAAAGCTTTTATTCCGGCTACGATGCCCTGCTTCTGCAGGCCCTGCGTGAAGAGCTCAGGCACAGAAACTATCGCGCCGTCCTGGTCACCACCTCCGATCTCGGCGCCCTCGACGATTGCGTGATCGCCGGAGCAATCTCCATCGCCTATCAGGACGGGAGGGAAAAACTCTGGATCCGCAACCGGGCGCTCCCCATGATCTGCATCAACACGACCGGTTATCACCTCGATGGAATCTACAAGGTCTACTCCGATGAACAGCAGGGAATCGAACTCGCGCTCGAACATTTCTACAAATTCGGCCACCGCAATCTCGGCCTGGTCACCTATTGCAGCAACCTCCCCGGACCGCCGGGGAACTCCCTGCGGATTGAAATCTTCCATCAATATCTGAAAAAAAGCGGATGCTCCGGCACCGCGGTCAATATGATCGCCTGTGATCGTGCGGTCGATGCAGTTCGCAAACTGCTGGATTCCGGTGTCACCGCCATCCTCGCCGCCGGAGAAACGGCGGGGCCGCCAGTGGCTCATGCGCTGAATCTCTTCCGGCGCAGGATTCCGGAAGATGTTTCATTGATCTCCATGGAAAATCGTAAAGTTTCCGAATTTCTCCAGCCACCGCACACAACCATCGAACAGCGGATGGACCGGCTGGCTTCCGCCGCCGTATCCCTGCTGGAAAAACAGTGGAACGGCGAACAGAATCTCGCCGATGTCGCCATCGACTACTGTCTGCGGTCGCGCGACAGCGTCGCTCCGCCACCGGCGGCGCAAGGCTCCTGAGTCCTCACCGGGCGGAACACGGGCTTTCCCGGTCCACAGCCGCCTTTCCCTGCTGCCGGAATTGACGCACACTCTGCAGAGAAACCGACAGAATCAGCAGAAACAGGCAGCCGTAAAAGGAGGCGGAGAGCTCCCGGTGCTCCTGAAAAATCAGCATCGCCAGCAGAATGCTGTACACCGGCTCCAGATTGTAGCTCAAGTTCACCGTAAAGGCGGAAATCGTCTTCAAGGCACGGATCTGGCACCAGTAAAGCCCCACCGTGCAGACGGCGGCAAACACCACCAGTTCCCCGAGCTCCGGCAGGCTCGGCAGCAGACGAACGGCCGGGAAACACAGAAAATACCATGGCAGAAGCAGCGTCAAGGCGAGAAATCCGCCGCACATCTCCCCATACAGGATCGTTTCCGTCGAATAACTCCGCCCCAGAAAACGGGAGGCGATCGTGTAAAGCGAGGCGAGCAGCGTCGAAACAATTCCCAGTAGAATTCCGGTTCGAAACCGCAGATCGAGAGAGAAGAACAGCAGAATGCCCGCAATCGACAGCAGACTGCACCCCAGCTCCAGCCACTCGAATTTCCGTTTCAGCAGCAAAGGCTCCAGAATCGTCGAAAAAAATCCGATCATTCCGAAACAGGCGACCCCGACCGAGACATTCGACAGTTTGATGCTGCCGAAAAAGAAGAGCCAGTGCAGGGCCAGAAGCAATCCCGCACCGGAAATTTTCAGCCGGTCCCGCCAGGTGCACAGTCCCGCAACCCGCAGGAACCGGCGCAGCAGAATCAGCAGAAGCGCCGTGAACAGCATCCGCCACCAGACCATCACGCCGCTCGAAAGGGCGATCAGCTTTCCGAAAATGCCGGTGAATCCCGCAAACAGGATGGATAGATGAAGGAAGCAGAATGCCCGCGTTGTTTCACTGAAATGTACCATTCGTTTCGCACTCCGCCGGCTCCATCGCGGAAACCGGCAGATAAAAAAACACGGACTGGATTTGCATTCCGGCCCGTGTTTCTCTGGTTCAACAAAGAGTTACAGCTCTTCGCCGACCTCCCAGCGGATGAAGCGCCGCACCTTGAGATTCGGGCGGAACTTCGCCAGCGTGGTCTTGTCGTCCTTGACCCACGGCTGATCCATCAGGCAGACTTCGGAGAAGAACTTACGGATCTTGCCGGAGAGAATCTTGTCGAGCATCGCAGCCGGCTTGTTCGCCAGCTTCGGATCGGCGGCGGCGGCGATCTCCTTCTCCTTGGCGATCACTTCAGCCGGCACATCCGACTCGCTGATGTATTTCGGGCTGAACGCGGCGATGTGCAGGCAGATGTCGTTGAGCACGACCGGATCGGTCTCGCCCTCGACCTCGACCAGCACGCTGACCCGGCCGTCCATATGATGATAGCTGGCAAACGCACAGCCTTCGGAACGCTTCCAGCGGGCCGCGCGGCGAATCTGCATGTTCTCGCCGATGACACCGATGTGATCGGTCAGGTTGTTCTTCTCCGCCTCGTTCACCGCAACCGTGACGTCGCCTTCGCCGGCCGCCTTGAGCGCGCTGTCCGCAATGCTCTTGACCAGATTGCCGAACTTGTCGGTCTTCGCCGCAAAGTCGGTCTCGCAGAGAACCTCGACAATCGCAGCGGCATCGTCGTTGATGCTGGTCCAGACCTTGCCCTGGTTGGTGGCGCGGCCGGACTTCTTCTCCGCCTTGGCGGCGCCGGACTTGCGCAGGTTTTCAATCGCCAGCGTCATGTCGCCGTCAGCGGCGGTCAGCGCCTTTTTGCAATCCATCATGCCGGCTCCGGTCTTCTCCCGAAGCTCCTGTACCATCTTAGCAGTAATCATTTTTCACACTCCTCATGTCAATCGGTTGGCTTACTCGGCCTTTTCCGCGGCGGCTTCTTCCGCCTTGGGCTCGCTCTTCGCGGCCTCGGCCTTCACCGGCTTGTCATCGGCGCCCTTCCGGCGCGGCGCGCGGCGCGGCTTGTCGGCCTTCTCCGCCTTCTCGGCATCATCGGCCTTCTCCTGAGCCAGCTTCTTGGCGGCTTCGGCGGCTTCCCGCTCCTCGGTCACCTTCTTCTGGTAGATCTCCTTGGCGACCTTGATCGCCTCGACGAAGAGACCGGTGATGATCTGAACCGACTTGACTGCATCGTCGTTGGCCGCCACCGGGTAGTCCACCAGCGTCGGGTCGCCGTTGGTATCGACAATCGCCACGATCGGAATATTCAGCTTGTTGGCTTCACGAACCGCGTTCGCCTCGTTGCAGACGTCGATCACGACCAGTGCGGCGGGCAGACGCTTCATGCCGGCGATGCCGTCCAGATCGCGATGGAGCTTCTCGGCGCGGCGGGCCAGACTGGAAACCTCTTTCTTCTTCATCGACTTGGCGGATTCCGAATTCAGCGTCTGGTCGATTTCGGCCATCTTGGTGATGCTCTTGCAGATGGTCACATTGTTGGTCAGCGTGCCGCCGAGCCAGCGCTCGGAGACGCTGAACATGCCGGTCTCTTCGGCCATGTTCCGGACCAGTTCGCGGATCTGCCGCTTGGTGCCGACGAACAGGATGTCGCCGCCGTTGGCAACGATGCGCTGCAGAAAGTTGCAGGCAGCCGCAATCTGATACATGGTCTTGGTGAGGTCGATGATGGAGATCCCGTTCTTGGCCCCGTAGACATAGTCCTTCATGCGGGGATTCCAGCGGCGGGTCTGGTGACCGAAGTGACACCCGGCTTCCAACAGATCATTGATGGTGATTTTCGCCATTTTCACGGCTTCCTTTCCTGTTCGCGGCGCTTTTTTCGTTTCAAGTCGCCATTGGTTTGGTTGTCTCCCGCGCCCCCATCGGACGTGGATTGTTTAATATAGTTCCGATCAACGGATTTACAAGTTCACGCCAGCGTTTTTTTCCAGAATTCGATCTGTTTCGCCACCTGATCGAAGCCGGTCGCGCCGGTGATGTCACGTTTGGCAACGCTCTGCTCCGGGTCGAACAGCTGGAGGAACTCCGGCGTCGCCTCCGGAATCGTTTCGCGCATCTCCTCAAGCGTCACCTCGTTGAGCCGTTTCCCGTGTTCGCGGCAATAGCGGACGAACGAACCGACCCGGTGGTGGGCGTTGCGGAACGGCACCTTGAGCTCCACCAGCTTTTCGGCAAGGTCGGTCGCCATCAGCGCCGGATCGGACGCCGCCGCGCGCATCGCCTCCTCGCGGATCTTCATCGTCTCGATCATCGGCGGGTAGACCTTGAGGATCATCTTCGCGGTATCGAGCGCGTCGAAGATCGCCACCTTGTCCTCCTGGAGGTCACGGTTGTAGGTGAGCGGCAACCCTTTGCACATCGTGAGCAGCGCGGTGAGGTCGCCGTAGACCCGCGCCGTCTTGCCGCGGGTGAGCTCGCAGACGTCGGGATTCTTCTTCTGGGGCATCAGCGAGGAACCAGTGCAGAAGGCGTCATCGAGCTCTACAAATCCGAACTCCTGGCTGCACCAAAGGATGAGATCCTCGGAGAGGCGGCTGGCGTGCATCGCGAAGATCGCCAGAGCGTTGACCAGTTCGATGGCGAAATCACGGTCGGCGACCGCGTCCATGCTGTTGCGGGTGACCCGTTCGAAGCCGAGTTCCCGGCAGACCATTTCGCGGTCGATCGGCAGCGTGGTTCCGGCCAGGGCGCCGGAGCCGAGCGGCATGACGTTGACGCGGCGGCGGCAGTCGGCGAGCCGTTCGGCGTCGCGGTCGAGCATTTCGACATAGGCGAGCATATGATGGGCGAAAAGCACCACCTGCGCATGCTGAAGATGGGTGAAGCCCGGCATGATGGCGCGGGGATGAGCGGCGGCCTGTCCGACCAGCGCGCGCTGGAAGGCGCGCAGTTCATCGATGAGCAAATCGATTTCATCGCGCAGATAGAGCCGGATATCCAGCGCCACCTGATCGTTGCGGCTGCGGGCGGAGTGGACGCGGGCCCCTTCGGCGCCGAGCACGTCGATGAGCGCGCTTTCGATGTGCATGTGGATATCTTCCATCGAGATATCGTAGGTGAAATCGCCGGATTCGATGCGGCGGCGGATGTTGTCCAGCTCGGCGCGGATCGCCTCCGCGGTCGCCTCGGGGATGATCCCCCGGGCGGCGAGCATCTTCACATGCGCCTTGCTGCCTTCGATGTCGTGCTTGTAGAGTCGTTTGTCAAAAGAGATCGATTCGGAATAGAGGGCGACCTCGTCCCGAGTCGCCGAACTGAATCTGCCGCCCCAGAGAGCCATGAAACCACCTCGCAGTTGATTTTGCTGAAAAATAATCTCTTTAAAATAACCGTTCTGAAGTGGAATTTCAACGCCGGCGGCGGTATATTACGGGAATTATGGCAAAAATATCCAATAAATTGAGACCGAACATCCCGGAAGCGGATCAGCTGATCTGCCCGAACTGCGGGGAGCGTCTGACTCCGGCCGATGTGGAGAACTTCGCGGCCTGTCCCTATTGCGACTACGCGTTCCGACGCGACAGCCGCCTGGAGGATTTTGCGCTGCTGCCGGTGATCTCGCGCTGGGAAAACCGGGTCAACACCCAGTTCCCCTCCGCCTAGGGGCTGATTCACCGCAACAGACTCCAGTCCCCGATCCGCTCCAGCGCAGAGAGCCGAAACGCGGCCGGCCAGCCGACGTACATATCGTTGAGATGCCCCCGTTCCTCGCAAGTTTTGCGATAGCGGGTCCAACGCGTCTGGAAGAACGCCTCGCTCTGCACACCGAACGGGCGGTAATGTCCATGCAGCCGCAGTCCCTCTTTCGGCGCGATGCAGAGAATTGCATTGCACCACAACATCCGGGCCCGAATGCGCCAGCGTTCATCCCCCGTAAGCTGCCAGAGCCGGATGAAATCCGGAACCGCAATCGCCCCCCAGGGGTCAATCGCAGGATGCTGTGTGGAAACCGCCGTTCCTCCCGACGTATAATATCCCAGTTTCGCAAAGTCGCTTTCCGCCGGATACAGGGCGTCGTAGTGAAACGCCCAGGAAAAGAAATAATACGCCGCCTTCAACGCGCTTTCCAGATACCGGTCCACACCGGTCAGATCCAACAGTTCAAGGGAGCAGAAAAGAAATGGATAGGCGGTCTCCTTGTCGATGCAGGCGCAATCGATCGCCCCGGCAAGACAGACGAAATGATCCAGATCCCGCTTCTGATAGAGATCAAACGCCCGGCGGGCGCACTCCAGATACTTTGCGGCGCCGGTCTCCCGGTATACCTCCAGCAGCGCCATGATCATGAAACCGCCGATCGTGCCGCCGGACGCCTCTTTCCGGCCCTCCACGCTCCATTTCAACCCGAACCCGTCTGTTTCATCGTAATGTTCGAGAAAGAAGTCGACGAGCCGCACGGCAAAATCGAGATAGTTGCGCCGGTCGATTCCCATGGAAGCGAGCAGACGATACGAGCTAACCGCTTCGGCGGCCGCCCAGCCGTAATTGCAGACATCCCCCGGGACATACTGTTTCGTCACGTGCCGGACATAATTGACGGGGAAAAGTCCGGAAGGCAACTGTGTCTCCATCCACCCATCCAGACAGGACAGAGCGTCGTTCAGGAATGAACGGTCGCCGCTTCGCTGAAACTCCCGGATAAAATGACGGGCCTGCTGAAACGATTGACCGGACCAGCCGGCTTCGATGATCTTATCCGGGAAAGCGATGGAATCGTCCGTCGCCGAATTGCGCATTGCATTGCGGAACATGCGGTGCCCATGAAAATCGAACATCAGAAAACGGGAATTCGCCAGCGATGCTTCGTACACCTCCTCCGGAGACAACGCCGGCACATGCCGGAACGGAAACACCTCCAGGACCCGGTCAAGCAGCGACGCACAACCGTAATGCGCCCATTTCGGCTCGCCGAAAAAGAGATAGAAGCGACAGCAGAACTCCTCGCCCGGGTGCAGTGTCAGATATTCATCATATCGTTCCGTCATCACATCGTGATTGGAATAGGTGAACGGAGCTTCCGTGACCGGATAGTAGATCCGATGCAGAAACCGGCCGTCCCCCACCTCCACAAATGAGCAGGAGCTGCGCAGACTCGCCTCATCCCGGGCCGATGCGAACATTGCCGCAAACTGAACGGCATCTTCCGTAATGGTGCAGGAAGGGATTCCGCAGCGGTCATAGGAATAAATCCAGTTTTTCCCCTGCCACGCGGTGCCGCGGGGTTCCCTGCCGCCGCTGAGCCGGTTCCCGTCGTAACTCACACAGGGTATGGTGTATTTTTCCGGAACAAATCCGGTCATTCCCTCCATGATCAGCTTGAATCTCCGGATGCCGACGCCGTTGTTGGTCAGCTTCCGCTCCACGGCAAAGAGTCCGTCGCCAAGCTCCTGAATCTGTTCCGAGGCCAAAAATCCCGCCCCGCGGAAACGGGCGCCCTCCTCCACGGTCATGGCGGTCTCTTCCCCATTGCATTCGATCACCGGCGGGCGCAGTTCAAACATCCAGCCGGGCTGGGGCTCCTGTGTCATTCGGCAGCCTTCTGCCTCCTTCACGAAAAACATCGCTTGAATTCCTTTTCTTACTTTCTCGTCAATTCATAGGCAAACACGGTTCCATACGAAGAAAACACATTCGCCTCAAACTGTATGACGCCGTCATTGATTTCCGGTTTCAATTCTCCGATGCGCCGCCCGGCTGGAGATACGGCGTAGAGGCGGCAATCCTCCAACGCATTCCGCAGACGGAGCCGGATCGTCGCCTCCCCGCGGGCGGCGAGCCACCCCGGCCCTCCCCACGCTTCCAGACGATTGCGCTTTCGATCCGCAAACCGGGTTCCCTCCGGCAATGCGTCGGTAAGATGCAGGATCAGAATCCGCTTTGAATCCGCCAACGGCAGACGGTCACAGGGAAGGCAGGCGAAGACGCCGCGACCGACGCGGTTTTTCACCTCGAAAACTCCTTTTCCGCCGGAACTGCCCGGCGGGAGGACAACCGCTTCCCCGCCTGAAGAACAGACCTCGAATATCCCGCGCCGACGATCGAGGACAACGCTTCCGGAAGCATCGGCGAAGCGCTCTTCTGCCGGATTCCACTGGCCGGGCCGCAGCAGCTTCCGCGCCTGGAGATCCTGCAGAAGAGTTCTGTCCGGCCGGACCGTCACCACCCCCTTCTCCGGTGCAAAGATGCTGCCGACCTGAGCCATCAGCCCCAGCCGGTTCAGTTCGGAGGAATCTCTTTCGCCGAAATCACACCATGCACGCTTCGAATAATCCACCGCGAATTTCTGTTCTGCCGGCGCAACTCCCCCCGGCAGAAACAACGCGGCTCCAATCCGCAGCGAGAGTGACTTGACCGGGTCGCTCGAACTGTCGAAATGCCATGCCACTGCCTTCTGCGGCTGATAATGCACAAATTGAAAGATGCCGTCCCAGTCCTGCAACGCGGCATAAGCGCCGGTCAGTACACCCCCTTCCGCCCGAAACGCATTGGGCGCGGCAAAATCGAACTCCGTCACCAGAAACGGCCGTCCGAAGATCCTCGCCCCGAACAGCACGCCGGGGGCCGCGGCATAGCGGGAGATCGACGAAAGGTTGGTGTGCGCCGCCGGATACTTCCACCATCCGCCCAGAAATTCCGGGTGATCCCAGTAGAAATGGTTCTCCACAAAGTCGTACTGCCGCCGCATCATCGTCAGAGCGGGAGAGGTCAGAAAATTCTGGTCGGATATCATGCAGCGAAGCCCGAGATCACGGACAAATTTTTTCATCTCCTGAAATCTGGAATCATATAACTCCCGCAGGAAACGGGAAAAACCGGATCCTGAGACGACGCGATCCCGCCGGAGATCCCCCTGTTCACTCTTCCATTGCTCAAAACGCTTCCGATACAGCGCCGCAACCTCCGGAGTCCGATTCCAATAGACCGAAAGGGTGTCTTCATTGACCAGCGAAACGGAGACAAGAGCGGGATCCTCCTTCCAGGTCAAGCCGGTATACGGATTTCTGTGGTTGAGCCAGTTCGCCGTAAAACGCTTCCAATTCTCCATCACGGAATCCAATACGAACAGCAGAGGCTTGAATGTCTCCTGCCACACTCTCTGCCCCGGGAATTCCGGAATCTCACCGACCTCAAGATGGCGGGAGACGTAGAGATCCGAAACAATATAAATTCCGCGCTGTTTCAAACAGAAAACCAGATAGTCGAGCTGATCCATCCGCACCGGATCAAGTTCCGTGGAACGCCCCCCTTCCCGCTTGACCATGTAGGGGTCATGATGGTGAATCCGAACGGCGTTGTAACCGCAGGCCGCCAGTTGCCCGGCCAGCGCTTCCGCCCCGGCTTTGTCCAGAAACTGCACCAGCCGGGAAAGATTGACACCGAAAAAGCGAACCCTCGTCTGCGGCCGGTTCTCGAACACGATATGACCGTTCCGGATGACCGGGCGGCCGAATTTTCCGGCAGGTGCATCAAGCCGCCAGGAGAAATCAAGAACAGATCCCGGTTCAATCTTCGATACGCTATCAACCGGCTGCCACTCCTTGTTTCTGACGATGAAGCAGGGTGTTCCGACCTGCCGGACAACCGGCGTCGAAGCGACGGAGGCGGCAACAATTCCCCACGGAGAAGTCAGAGAACTGCGGAAACGGATTTTCTCCACAGGTTTATCCGGAATCGCATAACCGGAGCGATACAACCCGATCATTGCGCTGCGGTTCATCTTCGACCAGACCACATCGCCGTTCTTCCGGGAGACCGGATTCCACCAGTTGCCGACATCCGCCCCCGTCACAGAAATCCGGGTGACGGACCGGTCCGTATGAAACAGCTCCACCGTGCCGATTTCAGTCGTGGAACTTCCCGGCGGCCAGGCGATGGCATGAAGCAGATAAAAGTATTTGCCCTGCACCGGCTTCTGCTGAAACGCCTCCGCACTGCGCGGGAAATACATCCGATGTTTCCCCGCCAGCATGATGCAGGACCGCCCGGAATTTTGTTCCGGCGACAGGATATTGAACTGCGTATTGTGCCAGTTCTGAAGGCCGGCAGGCAGCTCCCGCAAATCGTTTTCCCGCCCCTGGTCCGTCCAGCCCCCCTTCCGGTCATCCGAGATTTCATCGGCAAATCCGGCATTGGCGGCCGCGGCAAGATCGAGCGGTTGCGATTGATACTTTTGCAGAGAAATTTTCAAAGAAAGCTTCGCTGCAGAGCCGGCCGGTTCGAAATAGATCCGCAAAGAAAAGGTGTCTTTGCCGAAACAACGATCGCCCTGCAGCAGCAACCTGAATTTACCCGAGATGGTAACCACGCTTCCATTCAACAGAAAGACCAGCTGCCGCACCTCCCCGCGGAACAAGACGGCCTGCTTCCGTGTTCCGGCCGGAACTGTCGGAAAGGATATCTTTTTTCCATCGACAAAAATCTCCCGTCCGCCCAGCGAGTTCGCCGGCAGTCGCACGGCGCTCAATACCAGTTCGTTTACCGCGGAGTTTTTCGACAGACGAAACTCCGCAGAATAGTCCATCTCGCCATTTCCGCTCCGGCACGTCGTCTGACGGAATGTACCAGAAATATCCGGCTTCAGTTCCACGCGACAGAGCAGCCGGGCATTTCCTGAATCCTGTTCAAAACCCTGTTTTTGAAACACACTGGAATTGGTGCTGTGGAAATTCCATCGCCGATCAAACATGGCGGGAATCAACCGCAACTCATCCAGACGGATTTCGCCGTTGTCGGCGACATGGAGCACCGGCTCCGCCGCAGCCGCGAAAAGAGCGGCAGCCAGACTGCCGGCCAGCAGAAGAATTCGGATCATCTTACACCTCTCTAATAACGGTCCGCGTAGTAGCTCCAGAAGGGATCTTCGTAGCTGCAGACCGGAATCTCCTGACCTTTCCGGTATTCCACGTGCCCGTCCGCCATCGCCACATTGATTCCGCCGTTGTGCCGCCAGACCGCGCCTTTGGCGGCATCCTGCTCCGGCCCGAAATCTTCATTGATGCCGCAAAGCTGGCCGCGGCGGGAAAAGATTGCGGGGGGAGTCCAGCCGACGGCGTAGTAATTCATGTCGAAGACCGCGGCGAGCAACGAGGGCTTCCGAATCATCGAGAGCGTGCGTCGACTGACACTCTTCCATTGCGCCTCCGGGAAGAAGCCGCAGAAATCCTTGGAATTGTCTTCCCGGACCTGGCAGGCGTTCGCCCCATAATGAACCCCGCCGATTCCGGTGCTGTTTCTGAGGCCGGTATAGTTGGACGAAGGACAGGCAAACGGAGCCCGCACCTGCGTACCATCCACATATCCCCAGTCGGTCGGCGTCGTTCTGGTCATATAGGCATAGAGCATCGACTGCCACTTCCCCATGCTCGTGGTGATGTTGCCGCCCCAGCTGGGAATCCTGCCGCCGTTGTCATCGACATACATCGCCATCGTCATCATGATCTGCTTCAAATTGTTGGTGCAAGTGATGCTCCTGGCGCGTTCCCGCGCGTTCTGCAGGGCGGGCAGCAGCATTGCCGCCAGAATTGCAATGACAGCAATTGTGACTAACAATTCAATCAGCGTAAAGGATCCATGTTCCGGAAAAACCGCCTTCCCCCATCTCGTCGACCTGAAACTCTCTTTCATTTTCTTCCCTTTCATGTTGCTACAGGGTATAGCTATACCTTTGGGTTCCGAAAAAAGACTTTTCTACAACAGACGACAGGAACAGGGTGTCAGCAGGGACGGATCTTCCTTACCTGTCAGGCAACTTAGAATAAACTCGGCTCCTCGCCGGCCGAGTTCGGTTTCCGGCAGCAGAATTGTCCCGGAATAATCACATTTTTTCGCACTGTATTCCCCGGCGGAAAGGAAACAGGTGACCGTCTTATGCGACTGCCGGAGCCGGTCCGAGCCCGCCAGCCACATCAGGCGCTCCATGAAGTAGAAGTTATAGAAAAACAGAACATCGTAATGCTGCTCCTGCTGCAAAACCTGCTGCAATGCAGAAGTAACCGACTCCTCCCGGGTGCTGTCGAACAAAATTCCCTCACACGCAACTCCACGTTTCCCGCATTCCTTTCGGAGGGTCTCATAACGCAGCCTCCGGGAAAAATGAACTTCTGCAGACTGAAACTCCGGACCAATCCAGCAGACGCGCTTCACCGCTTTGGTCAGAATCCGCTCCAACAGCTCAATCATGGCGGTCTGCTCATCGAAAACCAAGCTCCGGATCGCGGAATCCCCCGGATTCCGATTCAGCCAGACCGTCGGCAATTGGAGCCGGGCAATCCGCTCATCCACTTCCGGAGGCACCCAGCCCCCGGAAATACCGATCACCCCGTCGGCCGACCGCATGGAGAAAAAATCCGAATGGGATATCTGCCGGGTAACCGGATCGAAGAACACCGGTTCCAGCACCAGGGAATACGGAGTTCCAGCCAGTGCGGTTGTCGCGCCGTTGAGATAACTCATGAGCTGAGCCTGAATGCTCGTCTCCGGCGAGCCGTATTGCAGCAGCACACAACCGATCCGGTGAAATTGAGCCGTCTTCATCGCATGTGCCGCGAAGTTGGGCAGATAGTGATATTTCTGCACCACTTCATCCAGCCGTTTTCTGACCGTTTCCCCCACCAGCGCCCGGTTTTTGAAATAGAGCGAAACAGTTTTCTGGGAGACTCCGGTTTTGCGTGCGATAAATGTTTGACTGACGATCATGCCTCACCTTCGGTATAGCTATACCTAAATTATACCACACTCTTTTTTATTGCTCCCACAGTTTAATACTTGTAGTTCATCCGGCGTATTTGACAGACTCCTTGTGAAAAAGAGCTTTGATCTTCTCCGGTTGTTTTTGAATGCTTCGCATATGGGATTTTGCATGTTCTTCAAGTTCTCCATTCCGTTTTGCCGCCGGAGTTTTGGAAAGAGCCGCTTTCAAATCCCGGTTCAGTAATTCGTCAGGATTCAGGTCTGGACTGTAGCTTGGCAGATAAAAGATTTCAATAAAAGCCTTGTTTTCCGCCAACCACTCTTGCAGAAGTTTGCTGTGATGAACACGTAAGTTATCCAGAATCAGAAAGATCTTCTTTTGAGAAGAACGAATCAGCCGGTTCAAAAATCGAATCAATAACTGTGCGGTCATAGTCTCACGATAAAACATAAAACGCATCAATCCGCGATTCGTGACGGTGCTGATCATATTCAATTTTTCGGGAGCAGCTTTCACATATTGCACCGGAGTTTTTCCTTTCGGCGCATA